>ERZ838399.877-NODE-877-length-33450-cov-8.949843_pt1 | contig 33450 bp, 31 predicted proteins | sample MGYA00519683_ERZ838399 | MGnify/ENA primary metagenome ERZ838399 (study PRJEB31850, sample SAMEA3708833) | human gut metagenome | biome: human gut; feature: human-associated habitat; material: faeces | place: China | collected 2014 ...
AACAACTGCATATGCTTTTTCCTTAAATATTTTCTCAAGGTTCTGCTCCAGCTGTAAATAGCTGTTGTATGCTTTTTTGTTTGTATAGATTGTCTTTTTCTCTTTATCTGCGAAAAGATATGTGAGATTGGTACTCCCTTCCTCATAGTCTCCGGACGTATTGTATACAGACGTAAGTGATATGGCACAGTCACTGACATTTATATCATCCTGAACAGCTCTGATACAGTCCAGGACCTTGGCCAGCTCATTATAGGCATCCTCAAGTTTTCCATTCCACTCTGTACTGAAATTAACTGCATCCGGAAGACTTTCCGCACCCTGAGGTTTGAATTCCTCTGTAAAACTCCATATCTCCTGCAAATAAAACTCCGGATATTCTGTATTATGTTCTTTATCTGTAACACTTCCCAGACTTCGACTATCCGAATCACTCCAATAGCCCAGTTCAATGGCAGCATCTATTTTCTGACTTTCAGTTTTTTCTGCAAATTTTGTCTCATAGGAATCATCATACTCTTCCATGATATACTGATCATAATTGACCTTTAACACCCCATCTGTCACCAGTTTTTTAAAATCATTTAAAGTGAAATAATGACTGCTTCCATCCGAGGTCTTACACTGGATAAACTGTCCTATATCGCCAAAGCTTCCTCCATCATCATATCTCTCTCCAACTCCTGCCCAGTCCTGCGCCCACTCCAGCAGATCTTTTACCGAATATGCCACGCCAGATGTATTCTTAAAAGAAAGCTCACTCAACGAATCACGGTTGATTTCCTTTTCTTCAAACTCTGCCAGATCGATCACTGCTGATGAACCTGCATTTGTAAGGTAATCTATATCCTCTTTTGCTGACAGACTTTCCAGAATATTCGTACCTCTGGAATTCAGACGTTCCCTGAATCCCTCTGACTGAATGTAACTTTTCCCTCTGTCATCCAGACGGATCCCCGTCTGATAAATCATTACAAAAAATGCTGCACATATCACAGCCACCACAGCTGCCAGATGTACGATCACGATCCAGACCGCCTTGGCAACATTGCTCCTGTATCCTTTTCCCTTCATAATTTTGTCCCTTTCCTTTGATTTTAAGTCAGACGGATAAAATCATCCGCTCCGTTACTTAATTCGATTAAATTTTTTCAACTTTATATCCAAGCCCCCACACAACCTTCAGGTATCTTGGTTCTCTTGGATTAATCTCAATTTTTTCTCTGATATGCCGGATATGCACTGCCACTGTATTATCTGCAGCAACTGCTTCCTCATTCCAGATGTTTTCGTAAATCTGATTAATGGAAAATACCCTTCCCTGGTTTTTCATCAACAGAAGCAGGATATTGTACTCAATAGGTGTCAGCTTCACCACATCACCGTCCACCCTGACTTCCTTCAGGTCATCGTTTATGCTCAGACCTCCTGTCTCGTAGATATGAGCATTCTCCACAGGTATTGCTGCTCCCAGCCTTGTATATCTTCGAAGCTGTGATTTCACCCTTGCCACCAGTTCCAGGGGATTAAAGGGCTTGGTTACATAATCATCTGCCCCTACATTTAATCCAAGGATCTTATCTGCATCCTCTGATTTCGCAGAAAGAATAATGATCGGAAGAGGATTCTCTTCCCTTATCTTCAAAGTAGCCCGGATGCCATCCAGCTTCGGCATCATAATATCTATGATCAGCAGATCCACCGACTGACTGCGCAATGCACTGATTGCCTCCACACCGTCGTATGCCTTCAGGACCGTATAGCCTTCCTGCTCCAGATAAATACTGATTGCCTCTACAATGTCTTTATCATCATCACAGACCAGAATATTCGCCACTTTACACACCTCCCTCATCATCCGAAATGCCTGTCTGAAATCTCTCATGTACAGACATCCCGGCTTCTTATTTTGTATTTCTGATATTAGAATAATCGAAGCTTCTTAATATGAAAGGGACAAATTCTTAAGATTTTCTTATGATTATTCACTTTTCGCAGTCAAAATATCAGGCTGTTAATCTGTCACTTTTATCAGGCTCCTATTTTCACCCAATTCTTCTATTCGTTCTGCTGTATACATTTTTTATCTCATCTTTTCTCTTTTTCTGACAGTCAATAATAGACTGAAAATCATTATATCATTTCACATATATTACTTCTATAGAATATTCTCTTCTGTTTCCCATTTCCACACCCATCACTGTTTATTCCATTCTCCATAACTCACAACCAATCTATAGCAACCCTCGTAAATAATACTTCCATCAATGCACCAGGGGATCATCGTTATATGTTTTTTGGTATTTTATTAACAATCTTCATACATATCGCATAATTTTTTATTGATTTTGTACAATATTATTTATTTTTTGGCAAAACAATGCTACAATGTTTTATAAGATTAGTGTACTGATTTATAACTGTTCAATGGTCTGCTAACCGCAAAGCTACTGAACAGTTACACGTTTTTTTTCAACGAGGGAGGTATTCTTATGAATCTGGAAAACATGACAAAAATCTACGCCCGTGGTGACAGCCGCATTCAGCTGAAGGTAATTCCCGGACATTTCGTCACATCTCAGTCACATATCACTCACTATCTGGATCTTACAACTATGAAATCCAGAACTGCCGAAGCACAGAATATTGCTCACGAACTGGCTGCTAATTATGAAGTATCTACTCCTGTTGATACCATTATCTGTATGGACGGACTGGAAGTAATTGGCGCATATCTTTCTGAAGAACTTACCAAAGCCGGCATTTTTTCCCTGAATGCTCATCAGACGATCTACGTGATTACTCCTGAATCCAGCAATTCCGGACAGATTATCTTCCGTGATAATTTTCAGCCAATGATCAAGGGCAAAAATGTACTGATCCTCAATGGTTCGATTACCACAGGCTCTACTTTGTCCAAAGCAATCGAGAGCATTCTGTATTACGGAGGCACTATCAGAGGTATCGCAGCCATATTCAGCAGAGTAGACAGCGTGGCTTCTCTCCCTGTATATTCTATTTTTAACACCAAAGATATACCGGACTATCATTCCTATTCATCTACAAAATGTCCAATGTGTCAGAGGCAGCAGAAAATCGATGCCATTGTCAGCAGCTACGGATATTCAGCTCTGTAAATCTTCGAAGTATTTTATAAAGAAATTGTTACCAGAATTGATGACTTTGTCTGGGGACCGGTGATGCTGATCCTGTTGGTCGGAACCGGTATCTTCCTGACTGTGCGCACCAGATTTCTTACATGGCGTAACCTTGGCTATGCACTGAAAAGCACACTCAGCAAGGAAGCCCGCACCAAGAGCCGCGGACAGGGAGATGTATCACCTTTTTCCGCACTGACAACCGCACTGGCAGCCACCATCGGTACCGGAAATATCGTCGGTGTTGCCACAGCCATGGTTTCCGGTGGTCCCGGAGCTCTGGTATGGATGTGGATTTCCGCAGCCTTCGGTCTGACCTCCAAATTCAGTGAATGTATGCTGGCCATCAAATATCGTGAAGTCAATGCAAAAGGCGAAATGAGCGGCGGTCCTATGTACACCATGAAAAAAGGACTGAAAAACAAAACCTTTGGTGCCATTCTTGCATGGCTGTTTGCGCTTTTTGCTGTTATCGCTTCCTTTGGTATCGGAAACATGACACAGGGCAACTCCATTGCCAGCGCACTTCACTCCACATTTAATGTGCCGACACAGATTTCCGGAGTTGTGATCACTGTTTTATCCCTGGTCATCATTGTAGGCGGAATCAAATCCATCTCCAAAGTTTCCGCTGTTGTTGTTCCTACCATGGCAATCTTTTACGTTATCTGCGGTCTGATCGTAATCATTGGAAATATTTCCAATCTGCCTTCCGGTCTGGCCATGATCTTCAAAATGGCTTTCTCCGTAAAAGCAGTGGGTGGCGGACTTTGCGGTTCCATCGTTGCTTCCATGATGAATGCCATGAGATTCGGTGTTGCACGTGGTGTCTTCTCCAATGAAGCTGGTATGGGTTCCGCTGCAATCACAGCAGCCGCAGCAACCACTGATAATCCTGTACGTCAGGGCTACATAAACATGACCGGAACCTTCTGGGATACTATCGTTGTATGTACCATCACCGGACTGGCAATTGCCTCCTCCGGAGTACTTGGAACAACAAATGCAGCCGGAGAACTTCTCACAGGCTCTGACGTTACTATCGCAGCTTTCGAAACTATCCTGGGTTCTGCAGGCGGCTGGCTGGTAACCATCGGCATCACATTATTCGCTTTTTCCACCATCCTTGGCTGGGAGTATCATGGTGAAAAAGCTTTCGAGTACCTGTTTGGAACGCACAAATATAATATGGTCTACAGAATCATATTTTCACTGGTAGTCTATATCGGATGTACCCAGACTCTCAGCCTGGTATGGAACTTCTCTGATATCGCCAACGCACTGATGGCTATCCCGAACTTGATCTGCATGCTCCTGTTAAGCGGCGAGATTGCCAAAGATGTAAAAGAATTCCAGCCGGAGATTAAAAAATAATATCCTACATAAAAGAGAGACCAATCCGCACAAGATGGTCTCTCTTTTTACTGCAATTTTTTTTCATTTCACCATTGCCCTTACACTTTTTTGTGGTAAACTGTAAAAAAATCATACGAAAAAGCCGAGGTGTAATATGCTCAATAAATTTAACAGCTTTATGGAAAAATGGATGCCCTTTGTAACGCCGGTCTGCCTTATGGTGGGCGTACTTTTTCCGGATATTGCAAGGCATGGTGTACCTTATGTCACCTATGTTTTTGCTTTTATGACCTTTATCGGAGCACTGAAATCCAGGTTCCGGAATATAGCAAATGTATTTAAACGTCCACTTCCTCTGATCCTGATGTTTCTGATTCTCCATGTTCTGATTCCGGCAACCGCCTATGGTGTGGGACATCTGTTTTTTCCGGAAAATATTAATTATATTACCGGAATTGTACTGGAGTTTTCGGTTCCTGTTGCAGTGATCAGCCTGATGTGGGTATCCATTTATAATGGAAACAATCCCCTTTCCCTTTCACTGGTCATTTTGGATACCATCCTTTCTCCCTTTCTGATTCCTGCCACATTGAAAATCCTGGTTGGATCCAATAGTCAAGCGGATATGCCATTGGCTGGCTGATTGCCATAGTTACAAAACGAAATAAGGAAGCTACTGTTTCTATGATCTATGGCTCCGGCATGCGTAACATCAGCGCCGGTGCAGTGATCGCCGGTGCATATTTTCCTGCAGAATGTCTGTTTCCGGTTATGATCGGAACCCTGTTCCAGCAGATTCTGGCTGCATTTTACGGAAGCCTTGTGCGCCGGGTACAAATGTCACAACGTAAAAAAGAGGATATTTGATCCATAATAATTGACGAAAAAATACGAATGTGCTTTAATTAATTTAACTACTTGACTATATCAATACTATATTTTTTCACATGCATCATATTCTTAAGAAGAACAGGAGGAAAATCAAATGGGACTTATAGCAATCAGCAGTCTGATGCTCTTGGGTGGTATGTATCTGATGATTGCATTCGCATGGTGGCTTCTGCAGATCATTGCCAACTGGAGAATCTTTACCAAAGCAGGGGAAGCCGGATGGAAAAGTATTATTCCAATATATGGCGATTATATTTCTTATAAAATCGCATGGCAGCCTGCATATTTCTGGCTGACTCTCATCCTGGGAATCATATCCTCTTACCTGCAGGGAACTCTGGAAACAAGGGAAAGCTTAACGGTCTACATGCTTGTCATACTGATCAAAATCATACTTGTCATTATCAGCATTATGTATAGCATTAAGCTTGCAAGAGCCTTCGGCAGAGGCACAGGATTCGCCATTGGCCTTATCTTCTTACCGCCAATCTTCATGCTGATCCTTGGCTTCGGCGATGACAGATATTATGGGGCAGATAAATAGACAATCTCTAAATGAAAAATCCTCAGAGCTTATGTTCTGGGGATTATTTCATATCATACAGATAAAGGTGTCTTCATCTGTTCTGCAATCTCTTTAACCTTATCAATTCCGTAACCCGTATACTTGGCTATTTTATCTATCGGCTCATTATTTTCAAGCATCATCTTTGCCAATGATAAATTTTTCTGCTCGATTCCCTGCTCTACAAGAGCTTTGCTTAAATTACACATATCACACACCTCACTCTCGAATTCTGCTGTCATTTCAATGTCAAACTCATCATTTAAGCGTTTCTTCTTCTCTTCCGGTGTCGCAAAACACATTCATCATACCATGCTCTATCCGCTACAAGCATGTTTTTTACGTTTTTCTATTTTTATGTTATCACAAGTAACTGTTTGCAGCAAATTTTCCCTGTCAAAAGATTTCGACAAAAAGGAGCATACCCCTTTAGCATGCCCCTCACTTCTTACAATGTTTATTTTAATTATTACATACCAGACAAATAATCCCCCAGACAATATCCAACCATTCCTTGATAAACTACCTGTATAAATCCATTTGGCGCACCCTGAATTGCTTCAACTGCTGTTCCCAATGGAATCTGACAAATCTCTTCTGCCGAAACATCTGGTTCTACCCTTAAAGTAATACTCTCATTGCAATTTATTACATAACATATTGTTCCATCTGTCTCCTCATAATAATCTGTCCCTAAATTTTCCTGTTCTTCTGTGTCTACATCTTCTGACGATATAGTTTCCTTAAACGAAAAGTTTTCCAATCTAGTGTTTAAAAAATTTACATTTTCTTTTTCAATTTCAGATAACATATCATCTGTAAAATCATCTGGTTTTATCGTTCCATGATACCATTCTTTACCAGAAAAATACTCATTCCACTCAGCATCTCTGAAAATTCTTCCATGTCTAGCGTAAATTTCATTAATTCCAGTCTGTATAACGCTATTTGTTGTCTCTGCTAAACCAACATCATCCACATCTAATACTCTTTTATCACTAGCAGGAAATACATAATCTCCCTGATAAATATCTGCTGTAGTTTTTCCTTCAAGCTTGTATCTAATTTCACATTCTATCCTGTATATTTCCTGCTTCAAAGCCTCTTCATTAATTACAGCTTCATTTCTCTGATTAATAATATCCATATCTACTCTTACATAGACCGGAACTTCTCTTTCAAATCCATCCTCTGTGTAGACTGTTCGTTTCTCTCCATTCGTATAATACGCAATTTCCTGATTTCCACTGTGTTCAAATGCTTTGTCTGATAAAACCACACATTCCTGTCCCGATTGATCAAAAGCAGCATATACATATGTATTATCAGGACTAATATAATCTGAGAATTTGCTGATAGATCCCATTATATTATCTTCATATTTTGTTCCAAGTCTGTTTGAAATATTAAAGTATCCAGTATTTGCCTGTACATTTGATGAATTATTATCTGCTTCTTTGAGCTGCCTTTCATCATAATCTTTTCGTGTATAAGCATTTTCTACAGCATGCCATACTTTATTATAATCATCCTCCGGAAAAATTTCCTGATATAATTTCGAAAGTTCCGTAACTATACTTTTATTCATATAATACTCTGCTGCATAGTCAAATATCACTTCTTTTAAAGAGTTTGCCTCTTCTTTTTTTAGTTTTTTCTTTATCTTTTTTCGTTTTTTATCATCAGTATTTAAATATGTACTCAAGAATTCATTAATCTGTTCTCTGGTATCTGTTGAAATATTGTCTGTTGATTCTGGCTCTGGAACCGGTGTTGCTGTTGGTTCTGGAGTTGGTGTTGCCGTCGGCTCTGGAGTTGGTGTTTCCGTTGGCTCTGCTTCTTTTGTTAATTTGGGTGTCAATGATTCCTTTTCATACAAATTCTTTTTTAAAGCCTCCTGTTCATAATCCGCCAAATTCGCATTATCTACTTCTCTTGAAGTAGTATCCATGAACAATCCTATAGTAATTGTAAACAGTACAAGTGATACAAAAACAGTAGCCATTACACCCAAAATATTCATAACCAGTTTATGCTTTCTAAACAGAGGAAGCTTATCTCGAATCCCGCTCATATTTGTTAAAATTACAAACGGAAAAATAGTTACAGATGCCAGTGATAAAAAATCCCCCATTTTATTATCACTGCCTGATAATATGGCCCAAAAAAGAACTGCCATACTCAAATAACCTATAACTGCTACTATTTTTTTCCATGTCTTTCCTGTTCTGAAACCTGGTATATAATCCCAAATCCTTTTATATTTCTTTTGATTTTCTATTACTGTTTCTACTATTATTTTGGAACCACAATTTGGACAAAATTTATCTTTTTCATTTACTTCCGTTCCACACTTATCACACTTCATACCTTTTCTCCTCTACGAGTAATGTCATACAAGTCTTTGCTCCTTACTTTATTTTTAAGCCTATAAAAAAACAGAGCAGCAATTACTGCTCTGCAATTAATTATTCCAATCAATGTTAGAACCCACTGGAAACAACCAGCCTAAGACCAGTAGAAAAAAAACTATCTGAGTACGGCAGAAAAAGCCAATTATTGTCCAGTAGAAATAACCATAAAAGATAGGCATTAGCAGAATATTTTCTTATTCTGCTTGATTATTTACATAATAGGTTGAAACTATGTCAATTGGAGATATTTGCCAGTGTAAATCCTTGCCATTGATTCAAATCGATTTATTATTTTTCAAACTACTTACGAAATTTTAGCTCTACTTTTTATATCTTTCAAAAATTCGTTTGCTGTTTTTTTATTATGTACATACAAAATTGCCTTATTTCCACTTCTTATACATATAGTTATTTTTCGATTTAATCCCAACCAAATAAATATCGGCGCAAATATCACATATGCTGGACTTGCAGCGCACCCCATTAGAGCCACTATTATAAAAAACACCCAATATCCCGGCAATTTAAGATTTGTCATTACTGCTGTAATATCTTCAAAATAAATAACAGGTATCATATTCCTCTTTGCCGGACTGACATTAATACTCATTTTTTCTTCATCAGTAGTAACCGTCGTATACATTCTTCCTCTACTAATCAAAGACATATATGTTCCCGCCGAAGATCGTAAATCGTATACTTTATTTTCTGACTTTGCGCTGCTGTCATCAGTCTGTTCAATTACTTTTGTCTCTTTACTCATATCAATCACCATTACATCCTTTATTTGATCAATTCTTGCTTATTAGAGTTTGAATAATAGCTATTGGAATCGTTATAAATCCAGCTATCAGGCATATAATAATTCTGTTGATATAAAATTTTCCTGTATCTGTATAAACATATGCTCTCTTTGACCAGTAAACTTTATTAGTCGCCCAATATGCTACTACTACATATGCAATCATCAGCACCAGTTCCATGAAAATTCCCCCTCTTTATATCGTATTTACGATAATAATTTTACGTCTTTTATTATCTACTGTAAAGTCTTTTTTTTGAAATAATATTATTATATTTCTATGTTAAAGGAGTTTTAGCCTTGTTTGATGTATTAAAAAAAATAACATATCTTCGTGAAGAACGTAATTGGTCAACCTATCGTCTTTCAAAGTTATCTGGTATTCCGCAATCAACTATTGCCACATGGTATAAAAAGAATTTAATGCCACCTATTGACAAACTGGAAATCCTCTGCCAGACTTTCGGTATTTCCCTAGCAGATTTTTTTAATGACACAGATATTCTTATTTCCATGACAGATGATGAAAAAAATATGTTACAAAAATGGACTTTATTGACACCAAGCCAGCGAACCGCTATACTGAATATTATGAATTTACTGTTGGTCAAGGACTGATTTCGGTCCTGACCAGCTTTTTTCATATCCTTTAAACAATCTGATTATACCTCTACTCACTCCCCATTTCATTCACTCCCAGTGTATGTTTTCTCCACATCCCTATATTTGCTTTGCGCTCTCACAAACTTAGTACTATACTGGATTTACACTATAAATCCGAGGTAAAAAACATTATGACCAAAAAATCAGAAACAAGGAAGCTAACTACAGATATCCTTTTTCAGGAAATAGAAAAAAATGGAACAGTCGACAAGGAAAAGGTTCATTTTGTAGAACAGGATGAAATCCTGCTGGAACTTTATACGCGTATTGCAGAAATTTCCAGTGTCAACAAATTTGCGAACATGTGCGATATCTACCCCTCACATCTCCATGACTTTTTAAAAGGAACCAAAAATCTCAGCCGCGATAAGCTGATCATTGTCTGCATTGTGCTGAAACTGAATCTACAGGAGTCCAGGAATATTCTGAAACGCCTGATCCAGGCAGATTTTTATCCAAAAAATGAGCGTGACTTTGAGATCATGTGTGGGATTCGACAGGGCAAAGGGCTTGACGATATCAATGAAATCCTGCTGATAAAAGGTCTGACACCCCTCAGTTAATATGAATAACTCTATGTTTCTCTTTGCAAAATAAAAGAGCATGCCATATACTATAACTAACAAAACATACCGGAAGGAATCAATTCTTATCATGGCACTCTCACAGACTATGCAAAATGCATTAAAATCATATATTGATTTTGATTTTCTGGACGAGCTTTCTGTGCCAAGGCAGAAAAAGGACGGAAACTTCTACAGTGTCTATACTGCAGAGCTCCAGCCGGAATATGCCACCCTTGCAGCAGACAGAAGCTCCGTTATCCTGAAGGAAATTTCTCCCAAACAGGCTGTTGTATATGAGAAATTAAGTACTGTATGGAATCCCTATACAGAAACTATCTTCGGAGTAATTTCTGAAGAAGATCAGTTTATCTCTGTAAATGAGTTTATCCGCAAGCCTTCCTCCCTGGATTATCATTCCCGCAGTCTTGCTGAAAAAAGGAGTCTTTCTCTGGAGGATTACATCAATGAATTTGGCTGTCTGTCAGAGACAGAGGCAGTTATTTTTCTGATCCAGCTTTGTCTTGGCCTGGAAAGTATTGCTTCTCTGTCTTTCGTACACGGCGATGTGGCTCCCCAGAATATCCTTCTCACCGACCGGCTGTCTGCCCTTACAGATCCCTACAGTCATATCAGCGGATTACACCGGCAGATTTCCTGCAAACTGATTGATTTTGATATTACAAGCCAGTTCAAAAACGAAAATCATATGGTCACTGTTATTGCAGGAACCAACCCCTATGCAGCACCGGAGATTCTGGACTTCAAGAATCCCACAGACAGAGTAGACATTTATTCTCTTGGATGCGTTCTTTCTTTTATGATTGCCGGAAAATCCCCCAAACAGATTTCTGCTGAGGAATTTCACAAAAAATGCAGCAAAAGGATCCGCAAGATCATTTTTAAATGCACTGCTGATTATTCCCGCAGATACAAAAAAATTTCAGCCCTGAGGCATGATCTGGAGAAGCTTCTGGCTGCAACAGAGCCCTCTCCTCATTATCCCTTCAGCCGTATCCCGGGACTTCGCTGTGCAATGCCGTTGAAAACCATATTCATCTCCTCACTTTATGGTTTTCTGCTCCTGCTGCTGGCTTATATTCTCTGTCCTGACCCCAGGCCCATATTGATCGCACCTGGCATACTGCTTGGCATTCTTCTGGGTACAGACAGATTTCATATAGGCAGACGGCTGCCTCTGTATGAGCATTTATGTGATAAATTTTCCTGGCTCCATTATGCGGCCAGAATTTTCGCAGGCATTATCCTGCCAATGATGCTTATGAATCTATTGTCGTAATATCAGAGACAAAGCATCTTTGAACTCTGACACCATTATCATAAAACAAGAGGACAATATGAACGAAAAACTACAGGAAATCCTGCGCAGACAGCAGGAATCTGAATATCTGAAAGAACAGAATATTACCTCACGACACCAGCTTCAAAAGCTGCGCAGCCAGGCTCCCGGAGAATATTTTTCAAATATTCTGAACCAATGCATCCACATGAACAGACATACAGGTACATACAGATTTTTATTTATATTATCCAATGCACTGGCCGGTGTGATTCTTGCTGCCTCTGTCTGTCTTCTGCTGCAAGCCTGGCTGGAACCTCCACAGAAAATTGAAGAATATACTTCTTCCATAGAAACTCCTTACGATCAGGCCCAGACTGCTCTTGAAGAAGATAATCCCGGTAAAGCCCGGGAAATACTGGAAACCAATCATACACCCTCTGATACTTTCGCCGGTGCACTGGTTTATTCTGATCTGTATGAAGCAGAAAAAAATTATGACAGCGCAGCTGATGTGATTATCACTTTTATTACAGATATTCTTGGAACACACAACATTCTAAAAGACTCTCTGCTCTATACAAGAATGGAAGAAATAGGAGAAATGAAGCTCTCCTCCGAAGAAAATGCAAAATATGATACCTGTATGACTGCCTGCAAACAATCTGCCACAGACCTAGCTTACATTTCTGATCTGATCAGTGAGAAAAAATATGCAGAAGCCTTGAAATTGTGTGATAAACAGAAAGAAAAAGGCAGTTCAGAGCACATTCTCTTTGAATTTTATAATACCTGCTACATGAATTTAAAGAAATATGAGGACTATGCGGATAAATTAATAGGACTTGCCGGACAGATTCCGGCAGATGACGATTACAATTATTATTATCAACTTCCCACAAAGAGTCGCATAAAATCCTGTCTGGAAAAACTATACCCTTTGGTTTCTGCTCAAACACAGAAAAGAATAGATGCTTTGCACTTATAAGGAAGCAACACAGGCGGCTGATTGGAAATCCGATCAGCCGCCTGCATATATTTTACATTTTACTTTTCCCTGATAACTCTGCATTGTTTTTTCCTCCTTTTTATTTATGATGAATTTTAGGCGTTTGCGAAACGCCACAAGCCGCATAAATACGGCATTTTTTGTTACCTATAAACAAATAACTCCTCACCGGATATGGTATAATAGAGTTGACTAAAAACTATAAACCTACATCCAAGAAAGGAGTTATTCTGATACTTATGATACCATATAAACAGCTTTCTTTGGCAGATATTTTTTCAGATTGCCATGAAAAATTTGAAAATCACAAACCTGCTTTTCTTTCTCTATTAGAAACCCATAGCGATATTGATGAGTTAATTCCGATTTCTTTTAGAAATCATTTCTATGCATCGACGGGCAGAACCCGTAAATACCCTTTGCAAGCTTTTCTGTGGGCTTTGATTATTCAACGTATTTTCTCTATCCCTACGGATCAGCTTCTCCTGACTTTTCTCGCTTACTCAAAATCACTTCGGGAATTCTGTGGTTTTACTAAAGTCCCAGACGCTTCCAAAATCACCCGATTCAAACAGGATTTTTTAGATGACCTCCAGCTTGTTTTCGATAACCTTGTTGATGTTACCGAGCCTATCTGTCAGGCGATTGACTCTGCAAAAGCGGATATGACCATCTTTGATTCTTCCGGCATAGAAGCATTTGTTACCGAAAATAATCCCAAGTATGCTAACAGGATCATCAAACAGCTTAAGGCATACGCGAAAGCTCAGGGCTTTGATAAATCCTATGATCCTTATAAAGCTGCCTATGGTTCCATGCCTTCTCATGCTTCTGCTAATCCTGAGATTAAGCAGCTCTATATCAATGGGCATTTTTGCTATGTCTTCAAGTTCGGCATTGTCACTAACGGATTGGGCATCATCCGCCACATATCTTTTTATAACAAAAACTTTATGGCTTCACATCCTGATATCGTTGTCGCAAAGAAATCCGATTCCCCTGACGAAGATAAATGTGTTCATGATTCAAAGCTTTTAATCCCGACACTTAAGGACTTCTTTTCCAAGCATCCTTTGATTAATCCAAAAACCTTCCTGGGTGATGCTGCTTTCGATACCGCACAGCTCTATAAGAGCCTTCTTACCGGTGACACTTTTGGTAATGACAAACATTTCTCGAAAGCTTATATTCCGCTGAATGCAAGATCCGGACTTGAAAATCCGGATTATTCCATCAATGAAGATGGTATTCCGTGTTGTCCCCATGATCCTTCTTTACAAATGAAGTACGAAGGCACTTCCAAACTTCGCAGTGGAGTAACAAGATATAAATTTGTCTGTCCAAGAATGAAATGGATTTATGATAAATCAACTCAAAAATCCCATCGTCATTGTTTCTGTGACAACCCTTGTACTTCTTCTAAATGTGGGCGGATGGTCTACATCTACCCGGAAAAGGATCTTCGTGCTTATCCCGGAACGATCCGCGGCACCGAAAAATGGGATGATACCTATAAAATCAGGACTGTTGTCGAAAGAGATATCAACCACATCAAAGACAATCTCTGTCTTGCAGGACGCCGAACCCAAAATGAGAGGACTCTGCATGCTGATCTGATTCTTGCCGGGATCACACAACTTATTACTGTTGTTCTCGCAGATAAGATCAATCACCACGAATATATTCGAAGCATAAAACCACTCATAGCTTAGGACTTACCACTTTCATAAAGTCCATAGCTTATTAAAGTGCGCCTAAAATGTCCGATTATCCATTTTTCATTCCACAAGTCGTGCTCTTCGCGAATTCTTCCTTGTTTTGGTTCAAGGTTGCGAACGAGCACCGAGAGTTTCGCAATTACCTATTCTTTAAAAAATCTGTCGGATCATCATTTACGCTGAAATCAATTCCAACAAAATCCGGCTGATACATCAGCACATCGGATACTGCACGCGCTGCTCCAATCATATACACCTCCAATCATATACGCTTCCAATCATATGACTCATCCAAATCTCAACCCTGTCTTGGTAATTTTTTAACAAGTTTACAGACAATACAACTTTTTTTATTTCTTTTACACAAAATTGTTTATTTTTTCTCTTTCCGATGGTACAATACAAAAAAAAGAATCCTGCTTACAGGTAACGCAAACAGGATCACAGACACCTGTCATTCAAATGACACCACACTATTTTTTAAGGGAGGGTTTCTTATGAATCTGGAAAACATGACAAAAGTTTATGCCCGCAGTGACAGCCGTATTCAGCTCAAAGTAATTCCCGGACATTTCGTGACATCTCAGTCTCACATCACACATTATCTTGATCTCACAACCATGAAATCAAGAACTGCGGAAGCACAGCGTATTGCACACGAACTGGCTTCCAATTATGAAGTTTCTACCCCGATCGATACCATTATCTGTATGGATGGACTGGAAGTCATCGGCGCATATCTTTCAGAAGAGCTGACCAAAGCCGGTATTTTCTCCATGAATGCACACCAGACCATTTACGTGATCACACCTGAATTCGGTAATGCCGGACAGCTTATTTTCCGTGATAATTATCAGCCAATGATCAAAGGGAAAAATATTCTAATCCTGAACGGTTCCATTACCACCGGTTCCACTTTGTCCAAAACAATCGAAAGTGTCCTGTATTATGGTGGAATCATCCGTGGTATTGCAGCTATTTTCAGCCGGGTAGACAGCGTTGCTTCTCTCCCTGTATATTCTATTTTCAAGGCTAAAGATGTCCCTGATTACCATTCCTATCCATCCAACAACTGCCCTCTGTGCCAGAAAAAGCAGAAGATTGATGCACTTGTCAGCAGTTATGGATATTCCGCATTGTAAAATACATGACAGCTTAAGTACCTTCGAAGACAATGCTGAAAGCACCTTCTGGAAGTTTTTTCAAAAAAATAAAAAGAGGATATCAGAAAACAGACATCTAAAATCATCTGTTTTCCCGATATCCTCTTAATCTTTTAATCCTGTAATCTTTGGATCTTATAGTCTTATAATGCTTTGATCTTTTCAGATTACTTTATTCCGATATTCACCGGCATTTCCTGTTTTTTCTTTGGTCACAGTTAAATCTTCTCCATCTGAGTTTCTGTTTCCAACTTTCTTTTTTCTCTGTTTCATCAGCTCTTATGGTAATACTACTTTTGACTCCTCCATAGATGAATCAATATCACTTGTAGAAATTGGTTTTAATATATAAGTATACTCATAAGTCTGGTTTGCAGGAATCTGATATTTGTCCAGTGGTTTAGCACCCCATGAGTTATCTCCGCCAAGACCCATCTGCTTGTAATTCAGTCTCCAGATCACGCTGTCGCTTTCCGGAAGCAGATAAGAGTGAAGGCTGTTTGTCAGCTGCTCAGGTGTGTACTCAAGAGCATTGAACTCAATCGGTGTAGATGATTTTGCAAGCAGTCCGATACCGTCATCATTAGTCATGCTTACCCATCTTACATCTGTACGGTTTCCGGTTTCCTGTGGTTTGATATAATCTACAAAGAAATCTTCCACTGTACTCTGATATAAGCCGACATTGTATCCTGTTTTTCTGTCAATATAGTTCTCTTCCGGTCCACGTCCATACCATGTTACATTATGGAATTCTTTCGGTAATACAAGAAGGTTACCGATTTCAGGGATCATCGGAAGATCTGCACTTCCAGGTGTTAAAGTACTTGATACCTTAACATCTCCTGTACCATATACTGTATAAACCTGCTGCCAGTCGGATTTTTTGTTGGTCGGAAGTTTTGCATTTACAGTAATTACAACTTTGTTTTCTGATTCTGTATCTACGCTGACTTCTGTTACTTTTCTGTCTTCACCTGCATATCTCCAGTCAGCAAGTGTATTTGCTGAGAAATATCCCAGTACTCTTTCAGATTACCAACACCATTACCCATTGCATGTGCATATTCACACTGAAGTGCAGGTTTTGTTCCGTAATTTCCCCACCATACAAGTGGATTTTTGTATTTGTCCATTACTTCTGTATTATTAACACGACGGTACATTCTTGACCATACATCTACTTCCGGAATATCTCTGTCGCCTTCATAATGAACAAGTCGGGTCGGGTCAAGCTCTTTACATAATTTTCCAAGCTCTGCCCAGCAGGATCCATTGTAGGATTCATTTCCAAGTGACCATAAGAGAATAGACGGATGAACTTTACTTCTCTCAATAGTGCTTGTCATTCTGTCTTTACATGCACTGATCCATCCCTCATCGCTCTGTGGAATATAATCATTTACTCCATGAGACTCAATATTAGCTTCATCAATTACATAAAGACCATATTCATCACATAATTCATACCATCTTGCCTCATTTGGATAATGGGAGTTACGAACTGCATTGATATTATACTTTTTCATCAGTTTAATATCTTCGATCATGCTTTCTTCAGTGATGTGTCTTCCACCTTCACCGGATGTTTCGTGTCTGTCTACACCCTTAAACATGATCGGCTGTCCATTAACAATGATCTGTGATTCAGTTGTTCCATTATTAATGATCTCAACTTCACGGAAACCAACATTACATCCTGCTGTCTCCAAGATATTTCCCTCTTCATCCTTTAAGGTATATACCAGCTGATAAAGATTAGGATCCTCTGCAGACCATTTCTTCGGATTCTCTACATCTACAGAAAGCTGAAGTTCTGCTTCATTTTCATTGAAAGCCACATCGCCCATGGACTGGGAGAATACTTCATTCTGATCAGCATCAAAAAGAGTAGCTTCTACTGTATATTTCTTAGCTTCATCTTCTGTGTTGTATCTGCGCAGTGTTATTCTGTTCTACTAATCTGATAAATCTTCTCATTTATTATCGCAGTTTCAGAAAATAATGCAGGCAAGAAAGTCCGGATGCGTGCAGATAAATAATCCTCGATATCTGCAGACACACTTACATTATTTTCATCTTTTCATAGCCGACATCCGTTCTCTGCGCTATAATAGAGCTAACCTAAGTCAATAAAAACAGCAGGAGGAAAAAACGCAAATGGTCAATATCCCTATGAAAAGTAAAAGCCCTGTAGACAGCCAGACCGTCCTCTCTTTAAACCAGGAACGTATCCGAAAACCTCTGTCACGTCAGGACATTTCCGAACTTAACAGTCCGAGTTCTGTCAGCAGTTCCACTGACCATCAGACTGCTTCCGGCAGTTCTGTTCACAATCATCCTTCTTTCAGCAGCCCTGTTCACAGTTCTTCCGTTTCCGACAGCTCTGCTCCTGTAAAAATAAGAAATTCCACACCGATAAATTCTGCCCCTGTCAGTTCCAATACTCAGGCAGCTTACTCCACTTCCACATTCCAGAACATTGCCGTTCCGCAATTAAAAAATAAAGTCCGCAAAGGCCAGAAAGTTCCTCTGAATCTTACCGGACATTCTTCCCATATCAATGTCTGCCTTGGGTGGAATACTCTGAATCCAGATTGCGATGTAGACGTATCCGCCTTCCTTCTGAATGATACCGGCAAAGTTCCCGGCGATGACTGGTTTGTTTTCTATGGACAGAAACAAAGCCCTGATAAAAGTACCAGTTTTTCTCTCAGTCAGGGTGCTGACCGTGAGATGATCTCCATTGACCTGTCACGCCTGAGTCCTTTCGTGAGCAAAATTGTTTTTGTCCTTACCATCAATGAAGCATTGGAAAAGCATCTGAATTTCAGCATGATCCAGGATGCCTGGGTTCGTGTTCTGGACAGCCCTTCCGATCAGGAAATTGTCAGCTTCCAGATGGATGAATATTATTCCAATGTCACTTCTATGATGATAGGAGAAATTTATCTGTATCACGGAACCTGGAAATTTAACGCAGTCGGAAATGGTGTCGCCAGAGATCTTGCAGGATTATGTGAATTATATGGAGTTCAGACTGCTTAAACGACTATCTGAAATCACCTGACTCGCAGAATGCGAATATTCGCAATCCGCTTCGTTACTTACTCATAAGCAAATAAACAACAGGAATCTATATCTATTCCCAAAAATAATACAGAAACATATAGCATCCCAAATATAATAGTAATCAAAATCAGGAGGAACCATTCATGTTAACATTTGAAACCATCAACGAATTAACCCTGAAAGTAACCTGCACCGGAAATGACGTTCTTTTCACAAAAGCCGGTGCCTTTATCGCCGGTGAAAATGCCGGAGGAAAAAATTACAGATTTGAAAAAGTTCTTTTCGGACCACAGAGCAATCTGGGCCAGGCAGTCTTAAACTCTCTGGCAAGACGTGTCACAAAAGAAAACCTTCCATTAATGAAAGTAAATTTAAACGGCGATTCCGTTACCTATTATGCCAATTATGGACAGCATGTCGTTGTCTACCATCTGGAACCAGGCGAAACCATCTCCGTAGAATCAGAAAATATCCTTGCCTTCTCGCAGGACTGTGACTACAGTGTACGCTTTATCGGTGTCGGAGTTCTTTCCCAGAAAGGGCTTGCCACCTCTACTCTCACAGGCAGAGGAAAAGATGCCTATGTCGCAGTATTATCTGATGGAAACCCGATCGTACTCAGCAATGTTTATTCCCGTGATACAATCGCCGTCGACCCTGATGCCGTGATCTGCTGGATTGGAAACGGCCACTGTGATCCTCAGGTCACCGCAGATGTCTCCTGGAAAACCTTTATCGGGCAGGCATCCGGTGAATCCTACCAATACGAATGGCATGGAAACCAGCCCGTCACTGTGATCATACAGCCATCTGAAAGAAAAGGTGGTATTCATGTTGGAATAGATTGAAATGCCAAACCCTGATTATAATACATCAGCCGTTTCGTTAACAAATCATTGCGAAACGGCTGTTATTTTATGCTGCGAATATTTTTTACAAAATAAAAAGGCACCTCATACCGAGGTGCCTCATGTAGCAGGGCTACAAGGATTCGAACCTTGAACTGACGGAGTCAGAGTCCGTTGCCTTACCGTTTGGCGATAGCCCTTTATGTTTTGTTTTCGCTACTTCGTTCGCGACAATTGGTATTATATACTAGGTCTCCAGAAAATGCAACCCCTTTTTTGAAATTTTTTTAATTTTTTTTATTTTTCTTCAAAAACGTGAAAATACCGCCTTTTTCGGGGACTTTTTTTATGTACTGAGGGTAAAATTATGCTATAATCAAGAAAACCTTGCTGATGTTCATTCAGACAGAATCATCTTTTTCAGGATGAGCACCGAACAGCAGCCGAAAACTTTCAGCACTTCCCTTTCTGGCTGACCCCGTAATGAAATACGGTTTCTCCCACCCTGCTCAGTATCAGTTGAAGTGCTGTCAATCATTCCTGACGGAAAACAAAAGAAACCGCAGGAAATATTTTGATCAATATTTAATAATAATTTTCTCCTGACAATGAGACATTATTATTAACGAAAAAAGGAGATCTATTATGAGAGCAAATAATCTTACTCTGCTCACAGACCTTTATGAGCTGACTATGATGCAGGGATATTTTAAAAATCCAACGAACCAGACCGTTATCTTCGATATGTTCTACCGTACCAATCCATGTGGCGGTGCTTTTGCCATCACTGCCGGTCTGGAGCAGATGATCGAGTATATTGAGAATCTTCATTTCACAGACGAAGACATCGAATATCTGAGAATCCTGAACACTTTTGACGAAGACTTTCTGGAATATTTAAGTAACTTCCAGTTTACAGGTGATATTTATGCAATTCCGGAAGGAACTGTCGTATTCCCGAGAGAGCCACTTGTTAAAGTTGTTGCCCCGATCATGGAAGCACAGCTTGTAGAAACCGCAATCCTGAACATCATCAACCACCAGAGCCTTATCGCAACCAAAGCTGCCCGCGTCTGCTATGCAGCCAAAGGTGATGCGATCATGGAATTTGGTCTTCGCCGTGCGCAGGGACCGGATGCAGGTATCTTTGGTGCCCGTGCCGCAGTCATCGGCGGATGTGCCGGTACTTCCTGTGTTCTCACCGGCAAAATGTTCGATGTACCGGTTCTCGGAACTCATGCCCACAGTTGGATCATGAGCTTCCCGGACGAATATACCGCATTCAAAACTTATGCAAAACTTTATCCAAACGCATGCACCTTACTGGTAGACACCTACGATGTTCTGAAATCCGGTGTTCCGAATGCCATCCGTGTATTCGAGGAAATGCGCGAAGAAGGTATTCCACTTACCAAATATGGAATCCGTATCGACAGCGGTGACCTTGCTTATCTTTCCAAAGAAGCATACAAAATGCTGGCTGCTGCCGGATTTGACGATGCGATCATCTCCGCATCCAGCGATCTGGATGAATACCTGATCGACAGCCTCAAAGCCCAGGATGCGAAAATCAACTCCTGGGGTGTCGGAACAAGACTGATCACCGCCAACGACAATCCAGCTTTCGGCGGCGTTTACAAACTTGCCGCAGTCAAAGACACTGGCAGCGCTGAATTTACCCCTAAAATCAAACTTTCCGAAAATACAGAGAAAGTTACTAACCCGGGAAATAAAACCGTATATCGTCTCTACAGCAAGAAAACAGGCAAGATCAAAGCAGACCTGATCTGTCTTGTTGACGAAGAATTAAATGCAGACGAAAACATGGTTCTCTTTGACCCGATCGATACCTGGAAAAAGACCAAAGTTCTTGGTGGAACTTACGAAATCCGTGAGCTTCTTGTTCCTGTAATCAAAGAAGGGAAACGTGTTTATGAATCTCCATCTGTAATGGAACTTCGTGACTACTGCCAGAAAGAGCAGAATACTCTCTGGGATGAATCCAGACGTTTCGTAAATCCGCAGAAAGTCTATGTAGATCTTTCCCAGAAACTCTGGGATCTGAAAAAAGACCTGCTTGAAGAGATGAGTGAGAAATCTCTTGATTGATTTCCGGATTTTTGTAGCATAAAAGCCCCCTTTCCCTCATAGACATAAAAGGGAAAGGGGGCTTTTCTTATGAATCTGTATACCCGTCTGATCAATAAAGATCATCCTCTGCCGCCAGACTATGTTCCTGAAAATCTGACAGACATCGGAATTCCATTTGATGCACCCTGCGGCGATTCGAAACGCCTTCTGGAATTTCGTACCGCCCATGCAGCCTTCTCACTGATACAGGCAGCGCAGAAAGAATCTCTGAGCATCACAGGAGTCTCCGGCTACCGCTCCTACAAACGCCAGCAACAACTCTCTGCCGGCAACCCTTATGTGGCAGCTCCAGGCACCAGTGAACACCAGAGCGGGCTTGCACTGGATGTTTCATGTCCGTCAATCCAGTACCAGCTCATCCCGGAATTTGCTGAAACTCCTGAAGGAAAATGGCTTGCACGAAATGCCTCTCTCTACGGCTTCATTATCCGTTACCCGGCAAACAAAGAACACATCACAGGCATCCCCTGGGAACCCTGGCATATCCGCTATGTAACCCGTCCACTTGCCGGATGTCTCAGACTGACAGGACTTACTCTTGAAGAATATTACACAACTTTCGGTGCACCTTTACAAAATCCGGAGGTTAAGTCAAACGGATATTCGCAATTGAAGTAGGGGGCTTACTTGATTCGGTTAAAATGCATCATAATATCACAAATCTCGCTTTTCGTACCTACTCTCATATTAGGTCCGAAAAGCCCTACCCCGGAGGTAACAATGCTGTGCATGTTTCCTTTTTTCAGGTATCCACATGCATTCTCCCACATCAGCTTAATGGTAAGATTTCCCGGAAACAACTGTCCGTCATGAGTATGTCCACACAAGTCTGCATCCACACCCGCATCCGCCAGTTCCTGCAGTTCTCTCGGCTCATGATCAATCACCAGTACAGGCAATGACAAATCCAAATCTTCCGTAATCTCCTGCGGACTCTTTCTTTCATCAATCCCACGTCCCGGTCGCTCATAATCCGGTCTTCCATACAGGTAGAAAGAATCATCAATCAACACGTACTCATCCCGAAGAAGCGTAATCCCTGATTTTTCCAGAAATTCATCCATCTTCACAGAACTCTCCTTCTTCTCCTTACCTCCAAAGGTAAATCCCGCCAGAATTTTCTCCTGAATATCATGATTTCCATAACATGCATACACCCCATACTTCGACTGAATTCCTCTCAGGATCGCCGCCAGTCTGTCCGGATTCTCCAGTGCCTCATACTCATTGTCAAAAATATCTCCGGCAACCACAACCAGATCCGGGTTCTGTGCATTGATCCTCTCCACCATCTTCTCCATATGTCGGCATCCGATATTATATCCCAGATGAAGATCTGCGATCAGCACCACATTCAATGAATCCAGTTTTCCAGCTTTCTTATCAATGGAAATATCATACTTCGTTGTCTGTATATTTCCCGCATTAATCATTCCGTAAATACTAACTGTCGTAATAATCACCGCACAGACCGCACCCACAACTGCAGTCCCCACATTGCTGAAAAGTAATTCTCTTCCTGGAAAAGCAACGTTCTTCAGTGGATATTTTATCAGCAATCTCAGTCCGTCTGCGATTCCCACAGTCATGATCGTATAAACCAGCACACCGAGCCAGTAATTACTCAAAAGCTTCATAAATCTCCGAAATCCCGAGGCCGGTGCCATGAATGCGATCAGGATACTGAACACAACAAAAAAATAAATCAGTCCAATCCCTCTGCACACCCAGACATTCTGAAAAATACTATGTAATACCTGAATCCAGTGTATCGTACGAAATAAAATATATGCACACACCGCAAGATATGCAGGTGCAAGATAAATTGCAACCATAAAAAAGTTCCTCCCTTCCTGCAAACATTCGATACTGCCTATTATACAGAAATTTTCTCATTATGTAAAAAAATCACAAAAAAATCTTCAACAACTTTCTGCTGTTGAAGATTTTTTATTTTATATCACTACTGTTCCATCTGTCTCCCCAAAAAGCCTGTCGCTGTCTGGATCAGCATTTTCTCTGACTCTCCCATCACATCTTTCTCATTCTTTCCCATAAGGATCACCGATCCGACAGCATCTCCTGCACTGATAATCGGCTGCATAATCTGAGAATACAATGGATCTCTCTGTTCCTGCGTGACTGGAATCCTGTGCCTGTCATTCCCGTTTGCAAACACAGATTTTCTTCCGGATATTGCTTCCTCCAACTGCCCACTGATCGCTTTTCCCAGATAATCTCTGCTTCCCTGGCCAGCTGCCGCAACCACCTGATCATGATCCGTAATGCAGGCAACCATCCCGCTGGATTGCGCCAGAGCCTCTGCATATTCCTTTGCAAAAACATTCAGTTCTCCGATGGGCGAATACTTTTTCAGAATAATCTCACCCTCCCTGTCTGTAAAAATCTCCAGTGGAGTTCCTTCTTTTATCCGTAATGTTCTTCTGATTTCCTTCGGAATAACCACACGTCCCAGGTCATCAATTCTTCTCACTATTCCCGTTGCTTTCATCTATCTTTTCCTCCAGTGCTTTAATTTAACTTTGAAACTAGTATGTGGAAAATATGGATGAATTATTCTCTTTTACATCTGATATCACTCTGTTATTTCTGCTTATTTTCCAGAAAGCAGTTCCATCAGTTCCTCTCTGGTGAGGCTGCTTCCATTCAGTCCTTCACCTTCCAGAATCTGGTCAGCAAGCTCACGTTTTTTCTCCTGCAGTTTCATGATATTTTCCTCAATCGTATCCTTCACGATCAACTTGTACACATTCACCACATTCTTCTGCCCGATTCTGTGTGCTCTGTCTGTTGCCTGATTCTGGACTGCCAGATTCCACCACGGATCAAAGTGGATCACAATATCCGCAGCAGTCAGATTCAAACCAGTTCCTCCTGCTTTCAGGGAAATACAGAATACCTGCGTCTCATCTTTATTAAAGTTCTCTACCATCTGTGCACGTTTTTCCTTACTTGTGGAACCAGTCAGCATATAGTAGCTGATTTTCTCTTCCTCCATACGCTGTGCAAGATGATCTAACATTGTTGTAAACTGAGAGAACAACAGAATTTTATGTCCACTCTCAACTGCATTTCGGATCATGTTCAGGCACATCTCTGTTTTTGCCGAGTCCCCTTTATAATCCTCGAAAACCAGAGAAGGGTCACAGCAAATCTGTCTTAGTCTGGTGAGTTCTGCCAGAATTGTAATTTTTGAAGACTTAAATTCTTCCTCTGACTGTTTGTTAAGCATCAACATCATACGTTTTACATGCGCATCGTAAAGTTTCTGCTGTTCTCCCGTCATCTTGGCAAACATATTCTCTTCCAGTTTGTCCGGAAGATCTGTCAAAACTTCTTTCTTTAATCTCCGAAGCACAAACGGACGTATCATCTTCTGAAGACGCTTCATGGCATCCTCATCTGAATTCTGAACTGCCGGTACTTCTACTTCCTCACGGAATTTTTTATAGCTGTAAAGGAATCCCGGCATCAGATAGTCAAAAATACTCCACAGTTCACTCAGACGGTTCTCCACCGGTGTTCCTGTCAGTGCCAGTTTAAATCCTGCCCGAATTTCTTTCACTGCCTTTGCAGCCTGTGTATTGTAATTTTTAATATACTGAGCTTCATCAATTACCTGACAGCGAAACTGATATTTTTCATATTCTTTAATGTCACGTTTCAGCAGATCATAAGAAGTCAGAAGGATATCTTCGTCTCCAGCTTCCTCAAGAATCTGTTTTCTTTCTGCCGCCGTACCTGTCACCATCTTCGGTGCAAGTTCCGGTGCAAAACGAAGAATTTCACTGTTCCAGTTGTAAACCAACGATGCCGGTGCCACGATTAATGTGCTTCTCTGTTTTTCTGCCTGCTGCTCATTTGATGCTACTGTTCCTTTTTCTATTGTTTCTTTTTCTGCTGTATCTTTAGCATCAGCATTCCCTCTTTCCAGAAATTCAGACAGCAGAAACGCAATCACCTGCAACGTCTTTCCCAGCCCCATATCATCCGCAAGTATTCCACCAAAACCATTACAATTCAGCGTTTTTATCCACAGAAATCCTCTTTTCTGATATTCACGCAGCACAGAATCCAGTTTTTCCGGCACTTCAAAATCGTTGTCCTCAATTGTTTTCATATTTCGTACCAGTGAGCGGAATGATTTATTCTTTACGGATGAAATAACCGGATTCTCTTTTAACTGTGCATCCAGATATAATGCTCTGTATTTCTGCACCTCAATGGTTTCCTGTTTCATCTGTTTATCTGTAAGCTGAAGCCCTGCCTTGAGTTCTTCAATCGTATCCAGACCAGAATCTGCTGCATTTACAAAAGAACCATCTTTCAGACGATAGAACTTTTTCTTTCTGTTATATCTGGATAAAATATCTATCAGTTCCTCTTTCGACATTTCCCCTGCTGTCATACGCAGTTCCAGAAGATTTCCACTCAAAGAAACTCCTACTGAAATCTTCGGTGCATTTCGTACTTCAATTTTTTTCAGAGCATCAGAAACAAACACTTCACTTACTGTCTGCAGTATTGGAATCCCGTTGGTCAGAAACTCATATTCCAGTTCTTCATCATCTGCAATTACGGCACTCTGTTCCAGAGGATTAAATGCATTTGAATAATTGTGAATCAGATTTCTCATTGCCGTTTCTTTACTCATGTCACGTATCGCCATATCATCTGTACTATATAAAGAAAACGCTCTGTCTCCATATTTCACCATTGTTTTGCAGGTGATCATATTCCGCTGTGGTGCATCCAGATAAATCTTGAATTCCGGTTTGATCATTCCATAATCTTCCGGATGAAATTCAACCATTTTGCATTTAAAGAACTGTTGGATCACAGGCAAAAGCTCCTGACAGAATGCCGGGACATCTTTATTTTCTATAAAAGCTTTTTCTCCCGATATCGCTGTGAGACTATCCAGAAAATCTTTGATCGGCAAAAGTTCTTCCATACTTTCCACATAGATCTTTTTATCATGGAAGCAAATCCGAAACTGCTCCGTGAGCGCAGCACAGGTAAATTTCTTTACCTTTAATTCAATTCCCTGTTTCCATCCTGTAATCGTTATCGCCCTCGGAAGATGTGCCCTGGTAACTTCCCAGCTTGTATTTCTCGTTCCCACAGATTCTCCCTGTAAAGTCCGTCCTTCCATAAGAAGCAGAAACTCTGCCAGTTCATTTCCGGACAGTTCCAGATGTCTTACTTTCTCCATAGCTCCGTCATAATAGCCATAGTAATACGCAGATCTGTGAAACTGTCGGTTATTATCTGCCCATTTACAGATAAATTTTGCCAGCGGTCTGGATTCTTCATCAAACGATTCCTCTGTGTGGACAAACTGAAGATCCTTTCCATATTTATAGTCAACCTGATTTTTCATATAATCATCAAAAGTAAACGCATCTTTCAATACATACATTCTGGTTGTTCCGATTTTAAACTCTACTGTGAAGTTTCTCCCATTAAACTCAAAATGTGGTTCCAGCTTTATCTTTCCATAAGTATTCCCCTGCATCAGTGGAAGTGATTTTGCCACTGCCTGCTTCTGAAGCAGTGCTGCCAGTTCTGGAGTTGTATGCATCTGCACACCTTTTCTGATCGTATGCGTCAGACCACCTTTTACAATTCTTTCCAGATCATCCTCATAGGGGCGGTTTTTCACTCTTTCCAGATACTTATTGTATTCCAGCAAAACGGCTACACAGTGCTTACAGATTCCGCCATATTCCGAGTACGCCGGACAGTCACAGTAACTGGTATCTACCTCTTCATTTTCTCTGTCTATGGAAAAATCAACTTCATAAATATTTCGCCCACTTCCTTTTACGGAAGCAATGATTTCATCAAATTTCCCTGTACTTTTTATATCTATGTCCAGAACTTTTTCTCTCTCATACAGTTCCACACCCCGGCTATAAGAGCCCGGACCTGACATATATCTGATTTTTGTTTTGGAGATCATCTTTATCTGTACCTTCCTGTATTTTTCGTAATTGTCCAGTACCTTCATTTCACAAGGTATATTTTTCTTATATCTGTTTTCAAAAAAAGAACCCCTCCACCTGGCAGCCTCAATCTCTGCTCAAAGTGAAGGGATTTCCTCATCCATCGTTATTTATTTTACACGATAACCTTTGCAACTGCAAGACCATAAACTTTAAGTTCATCGCTGCCATTGCCATAAATCCAGCTTACCTCTCCTTCCGGTACAGGAAGTTTTACGCTTTCTGTTCCGAAGTTCTGGTAAATATAGTATTTCACATTTTGGTTTTCTCTCACTGTGATTTCCAGTGCATCCGGGATTTCTCCTTTAACTTTACAGAAAACGCCGCTGTCTTTCAGCACTTTTCCAAGGAAATCTCCGTAGAAATCTTTGTCAGCATCTGCTGCCACATACCATGCCTTGCCTTTGCCATATTCATTGACTGTCAGGCAGGCAGTTTCTTCGTAGAAATCACTTCCGTAAGTCATTAAAGTACGTGCTCCGCGAAGTTCTACAAGGTCACACAGATACTTACATGTATAAGTCTTGTCCAGACCAAGTTCATTGCCTTCTACCGGAACAAAAGAGTTCTCTTCCCAGTCATAAAGGCCATCAATCTCAGTGCTTCTGATTCCCAGCACATCCATCAGACCATGCGGAGTGCCTTCCAGATAACATCTGTCAGTGTCATCTGCGATTCCTGACCAGTAGCTTGCGATCAGCACACCGCCGTTTTCTACAAACGCACGAACCTTTTCTGCAAAGCCTTCCTTAAACATATAAACCATCGGCAGAGCCAGCACTTTGTATTTATCCAGATCACAGGTCATATCGATCAGATCTACGTTAACGCCCTGTTTACGGAAACCTCTGTAGAATTTCAGCATAGCTTCCAGATAATGAAGCCCTTTATTTCTTGGTCCCTGGCTGTCTTCCATTGCCCACTGGCTGTCCCAGTCATAGATCATGGCAACCGGACTGCTCATGGTTGTTCCTGTCAGTTCCTGTAAATTTTTCAGTGTTTCTCCAACTTCAGAAACTTCTTTAAATACTCTTGTATCCTTTCCGCCGTAATGGTCGATCACTGCTCCGTGGAACTTCTCAGAAGCACCTCTGCTCTGACGGATCTGGAAGTAAAGGGATGCATCACTTCCGTGTGCAATTGCCTGCATGGACTGTGCAAAAAGCATTCCCGGTTTTTTTAATTTGCTCACGCTCTGCCAGTTGGTAGAACTCGGGCAGGACTCCATCTGTAAGAATGGTTTGTCCTTCAGGGAACGCATCAGGTCATGGCACATACCATTGTCATAAGCGGTATCGATCAGTGCTTCTTTATGCCATGTCGGATAGGTATCCCATGAAACCACATCGATTTCTTTTGCAATCTTAAAGTAATCCAGACCTCCGAAATAATGCATCAGGTTTGCAGTTGTCGGCAGATCACTTCCTCCATCTCGGAGTGCTGCGATTTCATGATGAATAAAATCTGCGGTCTGATGAGTGACAAATCTCTTCCAGTCCAGATTCAGTGCATGAAGCTGAGTCTCACCGATCTTAGATGGACTCTCGATCTGATCAAAGCTGTTATAAGTGTGGCTCCAGAAAGTGGTGCACCACTGATCATTCAGGTTCTCGATCGTCTGGTATTTCTCTCTCAGCCAGTTGCGGAATGCCTCCTGACAAAGCGGGCAGTGGCATTCTCCGCCATACTCATTGGAAATATGCCACAGGATCACACCCGGATGTGTGGCAATTTCTTCTGCCATTTTTTTATTAATGATACGAATCTTCTCTCTGTAAACAGGAGAAGTATAGCAATGATTATGTCTGAATCCAAACAGTGCTCTGTGGCGTGTCTCGTCTACACGAAGCACTTCCGGATATTTGTCAGCCATCCATTTGGGTCTTGCACCGGACGGTGTAGACAGGATTGTGGAGATTCCTCTCTTATAAAGTTTATCAATAATCTCCTGCAGCCATCCGAAGTTAAATACGCCTTCTTCCGGTTCCAGTGTAGACCAGGAAAACATTCCCACGCTTACTACGTTACAGCCGGATTCCTCCAGCATCTCAATGTCCTTTTCCAGAATGTCCGGTCTCTTTAACCACTGTTCAGGATTGTAATCGCCGCCATGGAGCAGCTTGTCAGTTCTAAATTCCATACTTGTTCTCCTCTTAATTCTCAAATAGTATTTCTGTTTTTTCTTACTGTCATATATAAGTTCAAGTACTTATTAGTACTGTTTACGCAGCTTCTCCTGCAGAAACAGTACTATTTTCTTTTTACAGAACAAATTTCGCAATTACTCCAAGCACCAGCAGATGCAAAGGATAAAAAGCATAATAAACATATTTATTGATACGGTCTTTTCTCTCACCGTTGTAGCACCAGATTCCATAAAATGCAATCGGTCCGGTCACATACATCAGACTGATGATACAGCCCAGCACTGTCTTCAGCACATTTCTTGTATCAAACACATAGAACACTGTCACCAGCAGCACCATGCACAGACCATACTCTGCACGGAAAATACTCACCCACACGATTGCCGCGATCATGATCAGTATCCTCACCATGCTGCCCGCAAATCCCGAAGAATCGCTGAACAGTTCCATACATTTCAGCATGATCAGGCAGATGCACATCGTGATCATTGCATTCTGGCTGGAAAAATCCCACACCTTTCCGCATATCGCCAGGTCATATGGAATCTCGCTGACCAGCGCAGTGATGATCATCGTGATCAGATATTTCTTATAATCCGATGTATTGCGAAATCCCTCCACCAGCAGAAACGCAAATACGGGAATCGCCATCCCGCCAATAAGCTGCATGATGGACCCGATTCCCGCAAGTGTCATTAAACGGGAATCCTGGGACATCGCCTGGTTCAGACTTTCCTGCGTGTACTGGTCTAAATGGATCAGGCCTTTCTCAATAACAGCAATTCCAACAGTCTGGATCAGCATGACAATACATGCAAACATCTTCAGCCCATCGGCTGTAATGTCCGGAGTTTTCCAGACGATTCCTCTTCTTCCCGTTGTCATATTCATAATATCAACCTTTTACAGCACCGCCTGTAATTCCTTCCACATAGAATTTCTGCATGATCATAAACAGAATAGAAATCGGTATGGATACCAGTACACCACCTGCACAGAACTGAGTGAAGTAAGAGTTGATAAGACTCTTATCCAACATCTTATACAGACCAATGGCAACTGTATATTTGGAAGAAATTCCGGCATTCAGAATCATCTTTGCATACACGAAATCCATCCATGGTACCAGGAAACTGCTGATAACTGTATAAACAACGATCGGGCGGCTCATCGGCAGAACCATCTGGAAGAAAATTCTTGCCTCGCTGCATCCGTCAATTCGTGCAGCCTCGCAGAGCGCTCTCGGAACGGTATCAAAGAATCCCTTCGCAATCAGATAGCCAAGACCTGATGATGCAGAGTAAACCATGATCAGACCAGCATAGCTGTTTGTCAGGTTAAAGGATTTCAGTGTGAAATATACCGCGATCATCGCCAGCATACCAGGAAACAGATTCAGGATAACCGCCATATTCATCAGCGGTTTTCTCATCTTAAATCTCATAACAGATGTTGCATAAGCAACCATCAGTACAAACATGGTGGAAATCACACAGGTAAAGCATGCAATGATAAATGTATTCAGAAACCACTGTGGGAACTGAGATACAGAATCCGGATGAAACAGCTTCAGGTAATTAGTGATGCTCCATTCCTTCGGAAAAAATGTACTGGTATTCATTCCTGAGTATGCGCTGAAGGAAGTACATACCAGCCAGATGATCGGAACCAGCCAGATAAATGCCAGCACTGCGATCAATAAATTATGTAATACTATAGAAGAAGTACGACTATCTTTCATCTTTTTCATTATTGATATGTTCCCTCCTTATCTCCCTTGATCATCCTGTTAAATGCAACCAGGGTGAATACTGCACAGATAATAAACACGATAATACCGATTGCTGATGCCATCTTATAGTTGTAGTAATCCTGAGTCAGACGGAACAGCCAGGTAACCAGAAGGTCAACCTCATTTGCCTGTGAGCTTGCCATTGCCTGGTTTGTTGTTGTGTAGACATCCTGTGTAAGCAGGTAAATAACGTTAAAGTTGTTGATATTTTTTACAAAGTCAGTTACCAGCGCCGGACCTGTTACGAAAAGCAGGTATGGCATTGTGATCTTTCTGAAGATCTGGAAGTTTGTTGCACCGTCTACTCTTGCACTCTCAAGCTGGTCAGAAGGAAGGTTCATCAGAACACCTGTTGCGATCAGCATCTGATACGGAACACCGATCCAGATATTAATAAGGATAATCATTACATGTGCCCAGCCCGGAGCAGAAAGGAACGGAATGTAACTTGTGGATACAAGTCCGATACTTCTTAAGAATCCGGTCAGTCCAATGCTGTGACAGATTGTATTGACAATACCGCCATTTGAAAAGAAGTTACGCACCAGCAGAAGTGACACAAACTGTGGAACTGCAATAGTTACAATAAATAAAGTACGCCACATTTTCGGCAGTCTTGTTTTTTTGCTGTTGAGAAGCAGTGAAAGCAGGATACCACCGATATAAGTTGTGAATGTTGCAAAGAAAGCCCATACAAGCGTCCATCCCAGAACCCGCACAAATGCATATCCGAATGTGGATGTAAGACCACCGCCGCCAAACAGATTGATAAAGTTACTAAGGCCAACCCATGAGAACAACTCAGTAGGCGGCATATGTTGCTGATCATAATTTGTAAATGCTATAAAGATCAAAAGCAGGATTGGAATAAAAGTAAAGATAAGAACTCCAAGCACCGGAAGTGTAAGTAATGTAATGTGAAACTTCTCTTCTGTCATTGATCTGAGATCTTCTTTAAAAGTATTGATATGCTTTCCGGCTTCTTCCATTTTCTGAAGTGCGTAAGCATTGATCACATTCTTAAACCACACAACAGCCGCCGCAAACCACACAACAAAGCTAAACAATGAAAACAACAGGATCGTAAAGGAATTGTCATAATCATTAAATTCACTTTTCATTGTTTTCATGTTAAAGACTTTTTCCATCTTTACAGTACCAAGGGTACTGAATTTTGGTACATACTGCATTGCAAATTTCACTGAAAAAACGATCACTGCAATCTCCAGCAATGTCATCAGTGCTGCTTTCACATACTGTTTACGCTTTGCATAACCTGCACCCATCCAGATCAGGGACAGCTTTACAAACGCATCACCTTTCACTACAGCAGTACCAAAGTCAGCGAAAAATCCACCGATAGCTTTAAAGAATCCACTCACTGCCGCTACAGCAGAATTATTTTCCTGTGCTGCCATATCTTTCCTCCTCATAATTTCATATGGTTACTGTCTATCTTTAAAACAGCCCACATGCCGTTATGCATATGGGCTATCTTTTTAGTATTTGCTGTCAGATAGTAATATTACTCTACAGAAGCAGTAGCACCCTCTACCAGATTATCAAGTGCTTCCTGGATTGCATTGTCGTCATCTGCTGCTAATGTTCCCTGTGCAATCAGTTCTCCGAATGTCTTTGCAGGATCCCAGTATTTTCCGCCAACCTTCTGAGCCTGTGCATATTCAGACTGAGCTGCAAGTGCTGCAAGTGCTACATTTTCCTGAACAGAATCAGATGCTGCCACATTCTTGTTTGAAGGACCACTTTCTCTCTGATCAAAGAACATCTGCTGGGACTCTTCGTTTGTAA
>ERZ838399.881-NODE-881-length-33380-cov-21.702656_pt1 | contig 33380 bp, 19 predicted proteins | sample MGYA00519683_ERZ838399 | MGnify/ENA primary metagenome ERZ838399 (study PRJEB31850, sample SAMEA3708833) | human gut metagenome | biome: human gut; feature: human-associated habitat; material: faeces | place: China | collected 2014 ...
AGAGTTATCCAGAGGATAATCGGATGAAAAAGAATTTTAATGTGCAGTTTTGAAGGAACAGATTTTTTGTTCTTATCATATAGGGGTGTGGTGAAGTGGTATCATAGGGGTCTCCAAAACCTTTGGTGGGAGTTCGATTCTCTCCACCCCTGTTTATAAAGTTTAGTGATGAAGCGGTAACGCTTCTTTTTTTTATATTTTTATAATTTTAGCAAATACGGCATACGCATCTAGTGTATATATATTTGCTGAAATATATATTATTCAGCCGTATTCGGGCAGTTATTTCCCAATTTACATTTATCAGAACAAAATCTATAACAGATGTTACATTCTCATCTTCTTTAATTACAAATTATTAAACTGTAAATGAATATTCATTTAGGTAAATTTTGGTTCTTTACAAATAAAAGGCTATATGCTATTCTAACTAACGTTAGTTTAGGCAAACATAAATTTGGAAAAACTAATATAAATTAATTAGAACTAATATGAACATTAAAGAGGAATGAAAACGAAGATGAAAAAAACATTATATCAATTAACTGCCGCATTTTTTGCGATTGTAGTATCATTTGCCGCAGTACTGGCACTTATACACAGGAAATACCGGACGGTGATACCAATGATGACACACAGGGCAAAGAAGAACAGGGAAATACATCAAATGGTGGTGCATCAAATGACAGCACACAGTCGGGAGAAGCATCAGAAAACAATACATCAGAGAGTGGTGCGCAGGAACAGGGTTCAGATAATGCACAGTCCGGCACACAGACATCAGCTAACAGTACTGTAAAGACAGGTGATTCAGCGATGACAGGCATTTATGCTGTATCAGCCGTTTTATCAATGGGTCTTATCCTTGCGGCAGCAGTATTGAAGAAGCGTAAAAGAGTACTGTAAGCTTCTGATGCAGACAAAAGTCTGCTTATAAAAGAAAAATTGTAAAAACAGCAGCGTCCGTATATTATGCGGGCGCTGTTTTGTATAATTTTTTCAGAAAAGAATTGAAGTTATGCGGCTGATACGGTATAATTCAATATGAAAATTTATGTTTAAGTTTATTGATAGATGGAGGACAAAGAAATGACAAGAACATATCAGGTAAAATATAAGAGCAAGAGTAAAATGCTGACAACACCGGAGAAAGTTGAAGATACAAAAAAGACGATTTTAGAAGTACCGCGTGTAAAATCTGTAGAAATTAAAGATGACGGACAGATTGTCAGCATCGAAGTAGAAAAAGAAGAAGATTTTGAAGAAGTGATGAACCGTGTGGTAAATGTATTCAGAAGAATCGATGACAAATCCGAGGTTTCTTATAAATTTGCATTAAATGCATAGTACTGGGCGAAGAACAGTGAAAAGGGCTGTCACACTAAGGTGAAACATTGCGTTAGTGCGGCACCCTTTCATCATTTCAGGCAGATAGAAAATAAGAAGTAAAACAAGGAGAAATAAAATTGGCTGACATTAGAAGCGAGATTGAAAAAAGAAGAACATTTGCCATTATATCCCACCCGGATGCCGGTAAAACCACACTGACGGAAAAGTTTCTGCTCTACGGCGGAGCGATTAACCTGGCAGGGTCGGTAAAGGGTAAAAAGACCGCAAAACACGCGGTTTCAGACTGGATGGAGATTGAAAAGGAAAGAGGTATTTCCGTAACGTCATCTGTATTGCAGTTTAATTATGACGGATACTGCATTAATATTCTGGATACGCCGGGTCATGAAGACTTCTCAGAAGATACGTACAGAACCTTAATGGCAGCGGATTCGGCGGTCATGGTAATTGATGCGTCAAAGGGTGTGGAAAAACAGACAATTAAGCTGTTTAAGGTCTGTGTAATGCGCCATATCCCGATTTTTACATTTATCAACAAAATGGACCGGGAAGCCAATGACCCGTTTGAACTGCTAGATGAAATTGAAAGTGTATTGGGTATCAGTACCTGTCCTGTCAACTGGCCAATCGGCTGCGGCAAGGAATTTAAAGGTGTGTATGACCGCAATACAAAAGACGTTTCCTTATTTAAAGCGGCAATGAACGGACAAAAAGAGGTTGAAACAAAGGAAATCGCCGTAGATGATGAAGCACTTCTTGCAGAAATCGGACAGGGCTATTTTGACAAGCTCACAGAAGATATTGAACTGTTAGACGGCGCGAGTGCGGAATTTGATTTAGAGCAGGTGCAGGCAGGAAACTTAACACCGGTATTTTTTGGTTCGGCGCTGACGAATTTCGGTGTGGAAACTTTCTTAAAGCACTTTCTGGACATGACAACATCACCACTGCCAAGACATTCTTCAATTGGGGAGATTAATCCGTTTGAAGAAGACTTTTCGGCATTTGTGTTTAAGATTCAGGCAAATATGAATAAGGCGCACCGCGACAGAATCGCATTTATGCGAATCTGTTCCGGAAAGTTTGAAGCGGGCATGGAAGCCAATCACGTACAGGGTGGCAAAAAAATCCGTCTTGCCCAGCCACAGCAGATGATGGCACAGGAACGCCACATTGTTGAAGAAGCCTATGCGGGAGATATTATCGGTGTTTTTGATCCGGGTATTTTCTCTATCGGAGATACAATCTGCAAGTCCAACCAGAAGTTTGAATTTGATGGAATCCCGACATTTGCACCGGAACATTTTGCGCGTGTCAGACAGATGGATACGATGAAAAGAAAGCAGTTTATCAAGGGAATCAGCCAGATTGCACAGGAAGGTGCGATTCAGATTTTTCAGGAATTTAATACCGGTATGGAAGAAATCATTGTCGGTGTTGTCGGTGTCTTGCAGTTTGAAGTGCTTGAATACCGCCTGAAAAACGAATACAACGTAGAGATTAAACTGGAACAGCTTCCGTATGAATATATCCGCTGGATTGAAAATCCGGAAGAAATCGATGTAAACCGCATTGTCGGTACTTCCGATATGAAGAAGATTAAGGACTTAAAGGACAATCCGCTGTTAATCTTTGTGAACAGCTGGAGTGTCAATATGGTACTGGAAAGAAATGAAGGTTTAAAACTTTCTGAATTTGGTAAGAACAATTAACTTGTAAACGGCAGAGTAAGTGCAGGAAACAGTACAGAAATGAGGACACTATGGGGAAGAACGTACATGAAAAAAGAAAACGTTTACTGACAAAAATGAAAGCTGCGTGTCTGGCGGTGGTGATGTGTGTTTCAACGCTGCCGGTGCTTACGGCACAGATACAGCCGGTGACGGCTTATGCACAGGAGAAGACAGGAACGGTCAATGCCGGTGTCACAGGACTTCGTATCCGTTCATCGACAGATACCTCCAGTACGGCAAATGTCATTACAAAGGTCAGCGGCGGATTCCATTTTGAAATTCTGGATACGGTGCAGACGAGTGATACCTACGCGTGGTATCAGGTGGGTTTTTATTTAAACGGTACTTACACCAAGGGCTATGTGACGAGTGAATATGTCACGGTAGACAGTACGGATATTGACTATTCGGACGATACGGATTTTGAGAGCTATCTTTCAAGTCAGGGCTTCCCGGAATCTTATAAGGAAGATTTGCGCAGTCTGCATGCGAAGTATCCAAAGTGGATATTTGTTGCGGATTTTGTGGACAAGGACTGGGATACGGTCGTTGAAAATGAAAATGTACTTGGCCGGAGCCTGATTTATGCTTCGGCAAAAAGCTCGTGGAAGTCAACGGCGGATGGCGCATACGACTGGGAGAGCGGTTCGTGGTATGAATTGGACAGCGGAGGCTGGGTACAGGCTTCAAGCGCATTGGTGCAGTATGCCCTTGACCCGCGTAACTTCTTAAACGAAACAAATGTGTTTATGTTTGAGGATTTGTCCTATAACAGCTCCGTGCAGAGTGAAACCGGCGTAAGCAGTATTATTGAAGATACGTTTATGGACGGTTCGTCCCATGACTTGTCGTATGACGGAACGGATTTTAATTATCCTTCGGCGCTGATGTATGCAGGACGGGCATCGGGTGTCAGTCCGTATCATCTGGCAACGCGCATTATCCAGGAGCAGGGCAGAAAAGGACAGGGCAACAGCATTTCCGGAACGGTGAGCGGCTATGAAGGGTATTACAATTACTACAATCAGGGTGCTTATAAAACCGCAACGGCAAGTGCGGTGGTCAACGGCTTAAAGTATGCCGCCAAAACCGATGCAGCGACATTAAGACCGTGGAATACCCGTATGAAATCTGTTATCGGCGGTGCGATTTACATAGGAAGCCGTTACATTAACCGTGGACAGAATACGATTTATTATGAAAAATTTGATATGGTAACACCGTATACCCATCAGTATATGACAAATGTCTTAGCACCGAGAAGTGAGTCTTCGACCGCTTCACAGGCATACAGCGATACGACTAAGAAAAATACGGCACTGGTGTTTAAGATTCCGGTTTATAAAAATATGCCGGACAGTGCGTGCGAGCTTCCGACAGGGGAGGGCAGTCCAAACAATGCCTTAACAAGTCTTTCGGTTTCAGGTTATTCGCTGACACCGACGTTTGATATGTTTACAACTGAGTATGGTGTAATTGTGGAAAATGAAATTTCTTCTGTGGATATCGAAGCACAAACAGCAGATTCCGGTGCAAAACTTACAGGAACCGGCAGTCATGCGCTAAAGGTCGGCACGAATGAGATTGAAGTGACGGTTACATCACAAAGCGGCGAAACAAAGACGTATATCATCCGTGTTGTGCGCAAAGAAGCGGCTTCCGGTGATAGTGGAAACAACAGTAACAACGGCGGTACAGATTCCGGAAACAGCGGTGGTGACAGCGGCACGGATAACGGAAACAGTGGCGGCGATTCGGAAAAGGGCGGATATTCGACAGATTTTCTGCTTGAAAACGGCAAGATATCCAGAGTCGGTGTCGGGAGTGCCGCACAGGACGTTTTAAATCACATTTCCTTTACGGGCGGCGCATACGGAAAAGTAACACACAGTGACGGCAGTGCCAATGACGGTATTGTGGGAACTGGCGATGTGCTTACGATTTACGATAAAAACGGCGGTGAAATGGCACGCTACACGTTTGTGATTTACGGTGATGTCAACGGCGACGGAGCGGTGACGAGCATGGATTTACTGTATGTGAAGCGCCACATTTTAGGAACAAAGCTGCTGGAAGAACCGTATCTGACGGCGGCAGATGCAAACCGTGGAAATGACGGCATTACATCAATAGACTTGTTATATATTAAAAGACACATTTTGGATATCCGGTACATTGAACAGTAGGATTCAGACAGTAGTGGGAGTTGCCAAAGAAATGTGATTGAGGTGAAAAATGACGGGAAAATGGAAAAAGGCAGCCGCAGTGCTGCTGGCAGCAGTAATGGCAGTTTTGCTGGTACCGCTGCCAACGTATGCAAAAGAAACAGCAAAGATATCCGTAGGCTCAGGCTCTTGTGATATTGGTGATGAAGTGACGATATCGGTCAGTGTCAGCAGCAGTGTGGACATTTATATGTGTGACATCTGGCTCAGCTATGATTCAGGCGTGCTACAGCCGGTTTCCGGCTACAGCGGTGGGGGCGGCGGCAGTGTGCGCCTGCTCTCTACTGACAGTACCTCATTCAGCGTGCGGTTTAAAGCAGTATCGGCGGGAAGTTCTTCGATTTCTGTAAGCACTTCCAATACGATTATCAGTTCGGCAGATGAGGATTATATGGCAGTCAGTGCCGGTTCGGGTTCAGTAACCGTAAAAGCACCGGTCAGCTATTCAACCGATAATACGCTTGCATCGTTAGATATCAGTCCGGGCGTGTTATCTCCGGCATTTTCACCGAATGTCACATCGTATACGACGACAGTCGGTTCAGACTGTTCACAGCTGGTTGTCAGTGCGGTTGCAAATGATGAAAATGCTTCGGTATCTGTCCGCGGAACGCGCATGGACCCCGGCAGTAATACGACAACGATTACGGTAACGGCACAGGACGGCTCTAAAAAGGTCTATACGATTTCAACAACAAAGGACGATTCTGCGGCGGCGACAACCAAAGCGGACGAACAGGAAACGACCAAAGCCGGAGAGCAGGAAACAACGACTGTCAGTTCGGAAGAACCGACACAGAGTGAGGAACAAATCCGCAGTATACAGGTAGCAGGTGCACAGTATGAACTGGCTGATGACTATACGGCAAATCCGCTTCCGTCCGGTTATGATGAAGTGGATTATGAATATAACGGCATTACCGTTAAAGCCGGAAAAGGCGTGAATACGAAGCTTATTCTGATGTATCTGAAAAATACGGACGGCAAAGGCACATCGGGCTTTTATGTGTATGATTCAGTTGCGAAAACATTTTCATTATATATAGAAGCAAGTGAACCGGATATTACTTATGCGGTGCTTCCGATTACGGATTCCATGGAAAAACCGGACGGATATAAAAAGACGACTTATACAATTGGCGGACAGACGGCAGATGTGTTAATGTCTGAGGATGGCAGTTACTGTCTGTTTTATGGTGTCAGCTCGCTGGGCGTTACAGGGTGGTTCCGTTATGACTGCAATGACAATACAATACAGGTATACAGTGTGATGTCCGCTCCGGCGGGAAATCTCACGGCACAGACAGATTCACAGGAAGTCAATTCTGCCTCTGACAGAATGTGGAAAGTAGTGGCACTGGTGCTTTCGGCAGTTGTGGTTCTTTGTATCATTGCGATTGTAATGCTTGCAGTGAAGCTTTCAAAGAGTAAGCGGGCATTTGCAGCGGCGGCAGATGACGGCTATGACAGATATGATGACGATGAATATGATTTTGATTCTTATGAAGAAGATGATGATGAAGATTTATCGGAGGACGTGTTGGCAGATAAAGAAGATGAAATCCAGGAAGACGATGAAGATGAGGTCGTACGTTCGATTTCAGAAGCATTGAAAAAAAATGAGGATGATCTGGAAGTGTTAGACATTCAGGATGTAGATGATGTTGATGATGTGAAACGGACATAACAGAAAAAGGAACAGACTGCTGCAGAAATGCGGTGGCCTGTTCTTTTTTGACATTTTTCGGTATAAAGTCTAATTTACTGAATATATTACTGGAATATATATAATACAAATATTAGATTGCCGCCTGCCAGTGTTCTGCCTGCGCCTGATAATCCTCAGCCTGTGCTAAAAAAGCGGCAGAAAGTTCGGCATTTTTATCCTGTTTGGCTTGTGCGGCAAGCGTGCTGTAACATTTTGAAAGACAGGCAAGCGGCGCATCGCCGGACGAGTGGATGTCGATAATGCTCGGTGTTTCGGAAGCTGCGTTTAAATACCAAAGAACAGCTTCTTCATAATCCTTTAATCCGTAAAAATAGTGTCCGAGTTCCATGCAGATTTCCGCACACGGATTCTGTGCCATATCCTTTAAGCAGATTTTAAAGAATTCATTGTATGCGTTTGTCAGGCGGTAAATGCGCGCCAGCACGCAGGCAATGTTTTTGCGGCAGTCTTCGGGACGGTCTTCCTTTGCAAGCACATTTTCAAAAATTTCACGGACACTTAAAAAGTCTTCATCTGTTCCAGAAATAAAAAGTTCCTTGCAGAACATAATCACGACATAATTTTCAAGGCGCACACCGCGGCGGACAGCATCGGCAAACACACCGAAATCCCGTTTGGTATGGCTTTGTTCAGGTAGATGTAAAATCTTAATATCACTGTCAAATACAACCGGCTCTAATCGTACGGTTTCGTGAATCGGAGAAATCCATTCAAACGTACGCAGGCGCTTAAACAGCTTCGGGCGGTATTCTTCTTCAAAATTATAAACGGTGTTGTGCGATTTGCTGTTGACGTAAATCATCTGTACAATGTCAATTTCCGGAACAAGCACCTGTTTTAAATTTAAAAACTGGCGGCGGTTTTCCTCGTCTAAGACCTCGTCCGCATCGGCAGAAAAAATGTAGTCGCAGTTTGCTTTTGAAAAGGCAAAATTTCTTGCGGCGGCAAAATCGTTGTTCCATGGATAATCATAAATCAAATCCGTATATCCGGCGGCGATTTCTTTGGTGCGGTCGGTTGAGCCGGTATCTACGATAACAATTTCATCGCAGACCGCACGGTACGAATCCAGACAGCGTTTTAATAACTTTTCTTCATTTTTAACAATCATGCAAAGACTGATTGAAATCATAACGTACTCCTATCTGCCAAACGGCGTATATTCCAAATCTTTTATTACTGTAAGTATGACATTTTTGTGGGAAGACTGTCAACGGGAAGTTTCACAATGGGGAAAAGTATGGTATACTGTTTTTAGTTTAGAATAAGTGGAAAGTGAGGCACAAAAGTATGAAAAAAAGAAAGGCAGCAGTGCTGGTAGCAGCTGCGTTTGCAATGACGGCGGCATTTTTTTTAAACGGCATCCAGAGGGCAGAAGCGGCAGACAATGTTGTAGTGATGTTAGATCCCGGACATGACAGTACACATACAGGGGCGGCAGCATATGGTTTAAAAGAGCAGCAATTAAATTTAAAAATCGGACTGGCGTGCCGTACAGAGCTTGAAAAATACGATGGCATAACCGTTTATATGACACATGATACCATTGCGTGTCCGTTTGAAGGCAGTACAACCAAACAGGACTTAATACAGCGGACAGAATATGCAGGAGAAGTCGGAGCGGACCTTTTTGTAAGTCTGCATAACAATTCGGGCGATGACAGTGGATATGAAATTTATTATCCCAATAATCACTATGTATCAGAATTTAATGATATAGGATATGCGGTATCTGAGCATATTGCGGGTTACCTGAGTGAAATGGGCATATACCGGAATGGATTGTATACAAGAGATAGTGATGGCGAGGAAGATGATGATACCAACTGGTATCCGGATGGAAGCCGCGCGGATTATTACAGTGTCATCAGAAATTCCAAGTACAACGGTGTACCGGGAATTATTGTAGAACATGCTTATCTATCAGATGCGGGGGATACACATGTATTTTTGTCCAATGACAACATGCTGGTACGTATGGGACAGGCAGATGCCAGCGGAATTGCAGATTATTTCGGACTGAATAAGAAAAATGGTCTATGTACGGATAAATACGGTGACTGGCATTATTACGAAGACGGTGAAGTATCGGATTACACGGGAATGGCGGTCAATGAATATGGCTGGTGGTATGTTACAGACGGTGAAATAGATAATTCTTATACAGGTATTGCAGAAAATGAGTATGGCCGCTGGTATATGCAGGACGGTGTTGTAAACATGGATTATACCGGAATGCTTTGTGACGGAGCAGAATGGTACTATGTTCAGGGCGGTTATGTAAATGATGCCTATACGGGAATGGCATGTAACGAGTATGGCTGGTGGTACTTTGAAGACGGAAAGTTAAACTGGAATTACACGGGAATGGCGTTGAATGAATACGGCTGGTGGTATTTTGAGAATGGCGTATTAAACTGGGATTATACCGGAATGGTATGTAACGAATATGGCTGGTGGTACTATCAGAATGGCAACTTGAATCGTGAATATACGGGAATGGCGTTGAATGAATACGGCTGGTGGTATTTTGAAAATGGATTTTTAAACCTGAATTATACGGGAATGGCGTTGAATGAGTATGGCTGGTGGTATTTTGAAAATGGCAATTTAAATGATGCCTATACGGGAATGGCGTTAAATGAATATGGCTGGTGGTACTTTGAAGACGGTCAGCTGAATCGTGAATATACCGGAATGGCGTTAAATGAATACGGCTGGTGGTATTTTGAAAACGGTCTGTTAAATGAGGAATATACCGGCATTGGCACAAACAGTTACGGCGAATGGTATTATCAGCGGGGCAGAATCGGATATGACTTTAGCGGAAAAGTGAAATTTGATGATACAGAATATACCATTACAGAAGGTTATGTCGTAGAAAAAAGGATTGTAAATGAAACAGAAGCAGATACAGCAGATACAGTACATACAGCAGGAACGCTTCCAGCAGGCGAAGAAAGCAGTACTCTCGGCAAATAGGCATAATAAAGGGATTGGAACACTTTCCGAAAAGACGGTACATAGTGTACTGAAAAAATTTTTTGAGCCGGAAGAAGACAACCATGAAGTTGCGCTTGAGGGTTATTTTGCGGATATTTACAATGAAAACGGGGTTATTGAAATCCAGACAAGAAGCTTTGAGCGGCTTCGTGAAAAGCTGGCAGTCTTTTTGAACCACTATCCGGTAACAATTGTCTATCCGATGCCCTGCAACAAATGGGTGTTCTGGGTTGATGAACAGACAGGGGAGGTGAGTGAACCAAGAAAATCACCGCGCCACTACACGGTCTACGATGCTTTTACGGAGCTGTATAAAATCAAACAGTATCTGCATCATCCACAGCTGACGGTCAAACTGGTACTGATGGATATGCAGGAGTATAAGACGTTACAGCAGCGGATTCGTACCAAAAAAGGAATCCGCAGGCACGGTGAAAAAAAGGACAGAATCCCGATAGGCATACGGGAAATTGTGACAATTGAGCAGCTTGAAGATTATATGCAGTTTGTGCCGTATGAACTGGAGGGCACATTTACATCGGCGGATTTTGCAAAAGCCGCCCATATTCCGGGGGATACGGCAAGAATAACGCTTAATATTTTAAAGGACACGCAGACGGTTACAAGAGTAGGAAAGCAGGGCAGGTCGTATCTTTACGAGGTGAAGGAAAACAACAGATGTATGTAATAAAGGACAACGTAATTAAACTTTCAGTCCGCGGACTGGTTGAATTTATCTGCCGCAGCGGTGATATTGATAACAGAACCGGCGGATTTTCAGATGTGCGTCTGATGCAGGAGGGTACGCGCATGCACAAAAAAATACAAAAAAGCATGGGCGCTTCTTACAGGGCAGAAGTTCCGTTAAAAATTGAACTGCCGGAAACGGTGGATGATATTGATTACATCATACGTCTTGAGGGCAGGGCAGACGGTATTATCAGTGATTTTCACGAAGAAGCGGACGGCAGTAAGACACCGGTTGGAAAGGTTATTATTGATGAGATTAAAACCATGCAGTCCGATGTGGAAAAGTTAGAACAGCCGGTGCCGGTACATGAAGCGCAGGCAAAGGTGTACGGCTATATTTATATGGTACAGAACCATCTTTCCGGTATCGGCGTACAGATGACCTATGCCAATCCTGAAACAGAAAAAATAAAGCGTTTTACAAAAGAATATTCAAAAGAAGAACTGACAGAATGGTTTGAAACGCTGATCAACAGCTTTAAACGGTGGTCAGATTTTGTCTTTTGCGAACGTGAAAAAAGGACGGCATCGATTAAGAAGCTGTCCTTTCCGTTTGAATACCGCAAAGGACAGAAAAAACTGGTAACAGGTGTTTATCACTGCATCGGGGAAGCAAGAAATCTTTTTATTCAGGCATCAACCGGTGTTGGAAAAACCATTTCAACTATTTATCCGGCAGTCTGTGCCATGGGACAGAGTAAGGCAGACAAAATCTTTTATCTGACCTCTAAGACGATTACAAGAACCGTTGCCGAAGAAACCTTTTCAATTCTGCGCAGGCAGGGGCTTTCTATGCGTACGGTGACACTGACGGCAAAAGATAAAATCTGCATTCTGGAGGAAAGAAACTGCAATCCTGTTAAATGCGAGAGGGCAGCAGGACATTTTGACAGGATTAACGATGCGGTCTATGACATGATTACACATGAAATGGTGATTGACCGTGAAAAAGTGATGGAATATGCAAAGAAACATTGTGTCTGTCCGTTTGAGATGTCGCTGGATATTTCATACTGGTGTGACGGCATTATCTGTGATTATAATTATGTTTTTGACCCAAATGTGGCACTCAAGCGCTACTTTGGCGAAGGAAACAGGGGCGAGTATATTTTTCTGGTGGACGAAGCACACAATCTGGTTGACAGGGCAAGGCAGATGTACAGTGCTATTCTTGTAAAAGAGGATTTTCTGACAATAAAAAAATATGTAAAAGATACAGACAGGGCATTGTATAACAGCCTTGAAAAGTGCAATGCCGGATTGTTGGAATATAAAAGAAAATGTGATACAATAGATGTGATTGATTATCTGGGAACTTTTCCTGCGGCACTGGAACGGTGTTATGTAAGATTACAGCATTTTCTGGAACATCATAAAAATCATCCGCAGCAGGAGGAAATTTTGCAGTTTTTCTTTACACTGCGGCATTTTCTGAATATGTATGACTGCATGGATGAAAAATATCTGATTTATACAAAGCATGATGAGAACAATCATTTTTATATGAAATTGTTCTGCGTAGACCCGTCAACGAATCTGTCGGAAAGACTGGCACAGGGAAGAAGTGCCGTGTTTTTTTCGGCGACGCTGCTTCCGGTCAATTATTTTAAAGAAATGCTGACTGCAGATACACAGGATTATGCAGTGTATGCACAGTCTTCGTTTGACAGTAAAAAGCGCAGAATTGTTATCGGAAAAGATGTCAGCAGCAGATATACAAGAAGAAATGCAGGGGAATACCGGAAAGTATGCCGCTACATTGCCGAAACGGTACAGGTGCATCCGGGACGGTATCTCGTATTTTTTCCATCATATGGATATTTGCAGCAGGTAAAAGAAAACTATGAACAGATGTATAAACCGGATGAAATCATCATGGGCGCAGAGGGCGGTACACCAAAGCTTACAGCAGAACAAAATCTGATTGTGCAGCTTCCGTCAATGAAAGAACAGGAAAAAGAAAATTTTCTGTCTTTATTTGAAAATGTGCAGGGAAGTGGAAGCCTTTTAGGATTTTGTGTAATGGGCGGCATTTTTTCAGAAGGGATTGACTTAAAAAGAGAAAGCCTTATTGGGACGATTATTGTCGGAACGGGAATTCCTATGATATCAAAGGAAAGAAATCTGTTGCGGGATTATTTTGACGGATGCGGAAAAGACGGCTATGCGTATGCGTATGTCTATCCCGGCATGAATAAGGTATTGCAGTCGGCAGGGCGCGTTATCCGCACGGAGGAGGACTGTGGAGTGATTATTTTACTCGATGACAGATTCTTAACACCCGGATATGAAAAGCTGTATCCGAGGGAGTGGAATGAGGTCTATCCGGCAACAAAGCACAATTTTAAAAATATATTAGCAGATTTTTGGAAAAATTTAGTGCAATAAAGTTAAATATATTGTATAATAATTAAAAGAATTAATGTAAGCTGTATATACAAGTGTGGCTCGTGAGTGAAAAATCCAACGCAATATTAGGAACGTCTGACAAAATAATTGGCAGTGAGTGGAGAATAGCATATGGAGAATAGTATTAAGAATCAATTAGAAGAAAGCAGAAAAGATGGTACTTTAAAGGAAACGCTTCAGGGGATGGGGTTTAACCGTCTGCAGTCCGTAGAGATTGCCAAAGGCTTGAACAATGAAGTGGATATTACAAAATATGCGGATAAAAAGTATGACGCAGCGCAGATGAAGTCTATCCGGCTGGCACTCGAAGAAGGCATGGATATCACACCGTTTGCAGATAACCGTTATAATTATATGCAGATGGAGGAAATTAAAGCGGTTATCAGGGAACATATGGATTTAGATGCGGTATGCAATCCGGCATATGATTATTCGGTCATGAAAGAGATCCGTTTATCGGAACGGATGAATTATGATATTACAAAATACGCAAAACGGGGATTTTCAGGGAATGTTCTTAGACAGATCCGCAAGGCAAGGGAAAAAGAGATTGATTTATCGTTCTTTGTCAATGAAGGATTTGATGAATATCAGCTGCGGGAAATCCGTCTTGGTATTGAACACTGTGTAGATATTACAAAATATCTGCTGCATGAATATACGGGGGACCAGATGAAGCAGTTGCGGCTTGGATTACAGGCCGGTCTTGATGTCAGCTGGTATTCGATGGTTGGATTTTCATCCGCCCAGATGGAACAGGTACGGCTGGGACTGGAAGCCGGAATTGATGTTTCAGGATATGCAGATCCGTTTATCGATGCACTGGAAATGGAAGATATGAGGTTAAAGCTTGAGGGCAAATCCGAAGGCGGCGGGCTGGATGAATTGCAGAGCCAGGAAGTCCTTTTGGGACTGGAAAGCGGTGTGAATGTTAATCTCTATGCAGATGCAGCATATGATTTTAAACAGATGGAGCAGATAAGACTTGGGCTGGAACATGGGATTGATGTGACAAAGCTGCTCAATCCGCTGATACCAAGTGATGTTATGATGAATATGAGGCTTGAGTCAGAAGCATTAAAAAAGTAGGATATTGATGAAATAGGATATGAGGCCTTTTGGGGCAGAATTGAGGTACATATGGGAACACCTGAACTTTTTGATGAAATGGGACAACTTAATAAAAAAGATATTCAGGTCATAATAGCCGATGACAATATGTCTGCGACCCTTTTTTTAAGTGAACCTGCAAAAGAGGAAGACCCCTATACATATGAAGAAGTGATGCGGGCTTTGTCTAATGCCGGCGTAAAGATGGGGTTGGATGATGCCAGGATTCATCATATGGTGGAGGAGCAGATTTATAATACAGCGGTGGTCATTGCACAGGGGAAGATGGTGCAGGATGGCGCAGACGGTTACTATGAATTTGAATTTGAAACGGATTTGAAGGCAAAACCGTCTGTGCGTGAAGACGGCTCGGTTGACTATTATAATATGAAGCTGTATGAAAAGGTGAGTGAGGGTGATAAGCTTGCACAGTATTATCCGCCGACCAAAGGCGTATTCGGATTTGATGTCAAGGGGAAACTTTTGGCGCCGAAGGCGGGCAAACCAAAATCCAATCTGCGCGGCAAAGGATTTACCGTGTCAGAGGACGGTAATACCTATTATGCAGCCATTGACGGTAAAGTTGAATACTGTAACTATGATTTGCGTATCGTGAATGTATTGGACATCAGTGGTGACGTTGATTTGAATATTGGTAATATTGATTTTAATGGGGATGTCAATATCACCGGAAATGTTATTACCGGTGTAACAATCCGGGCAATGGGCAGCATCTATATCGGTGGCTATGTAGAGGGTGCGGTGATTAAGTCGAATAAAGATATCGTTTTAAATAAAGGCGTCAACGCCAATGGCATCGGACAGATTGAAGCCAAAGGGAATATTTCGGCACGTTTTTTTGAGAATGCGATTGTTTATGCGGAAGGCGATGTCAATGCAGGCTATATTTTAAGCAGTAAGATTATGGCACTTGGCAAAGTCATTGTACAGGGAAGCAGAGGAACGATTCACGGCGGTGATGTAACAGGTGTTATGGGGATTGAAACCTCCAATGCCGGTAATGCATCTTATGCACCGACCAATTTAAGAATCGGAGCAACAAAGAAACTCCGTATGGATTATGCCAATATTATTGTACAGTTAAAGGATATTGATTCCCAGATTGAAATGTATGAGAGTGCATTGAAGAAACTGACGATGGTAAGGGATGTGAAACCTGAGGCATTTGACAGCGTTTCTTATACGAAAATCTGTCAGTCCAAGATTATAAAGAGTGCGGAGAAGGCTAAGTGTGAGCAGGAAAGCAAGCGGCTATATGATTTGATTAAAGAGTCCGGAAAAGCTGTTGTAAAGGTTGATTCCAAAATCTTTCCGGGAGCACGTATTTATATAGAAGCCAAGGTTTATGAACCGGCGGATACACTGGTACATGTTTTAGTCCGAAAGGTCAATGACAGTATCGTTGTAAGGGATTATGAAGAATAGTGGAGGAACAATCCGATGATAGAGGAAGTTGTATCGGTAGATTTGGCAGTTCATGAAAGACTGACGGTGAGAAAAAACAGACTTGCACCGAAACAGCTTACAGGAAATGAAAAGCGAATTTCCATTGTGACGGGTACGCATGGAGATGAACTGGATGGGCAGTATGTCTGCTATGAGATTGTGAAGCAGCTGAATGCGCATCCTGAGAAGTTGAAAGGAATTGTTGATATATATCCAGATGTGAATCCTCTTGGACTTGATACAGGTTCAAGAGGAATCCCTATGTTTGACCTTGATATGAACCGGGTCTTTCCGGGAGATAACAATGGTGCGATTACGGAATATCTGGCTGCCGGGATTATTGATGATATTATTGGAAGCGATATGTGTCTGGATATTCATTCCAGCAATATTTTTGTCAAAGAAGTGCCGCAGGTGCGTTTAAATGATGACAACGAGGAGAAGCTTCTGCCGTATGCAAAGCTGCTCAATGCGGATTTTGTCTGGATTTATTCATCTATTACAGTGTTGGAAGCAACACTTGCCTACAGCCTGAATAATATGGGTGTGCCGACTTTAGTGGTTGAAATGGGTGTGGGACACCGTATCAATAATGCATACTGCCATCAGCTGATAGACGGCATTTTTAATATGCTGATTCATATGGGAATATGGGAGGATGAAGCACCGCAGGTGAAACAGCCGATTATTTCTACCGAAGGAGAAGTCAGCATTATCAATGCTGCTCAGACCGGTGTGTTTGTTGCAGCAACAGACCATATGGGAGCAATTGAGATGGGAACGCATATCGGCGATATTATTGAGCCGATAGAAGGAAAGGTGATTCAGAGAATTGAGTCACCGACAAACGGAATTATATTTACCCTGCGGGAAAATCCGGTTGTATACAAAGGTGCGTTGATTGCCCGGGTATATGGAGGAAAAGCATGAAAAAGATTGAGTTATATAGATTAAAAGGCCTCTACCGGGAAGATTTTGTTGTAGAGGGCTACCGGTTCGGCGGAGAGGAGAATTCAGCCTGTATCGTCGGGGCGTTGCGGGGAAATGAAATGCAGCAGCTCTATATCTGTTCACAGCTGATTAAAGTTTTAAAAGAGCTGGAAGCACACGGGGCGATTACACATGGACACGGCATTCTGGTTGTGCCGACGGCAAACAGTTATTCCATGAATGTTGGCAAACGGTTCTGGGCAGTGGATAATATAGATATTAACAGAACCTTTCCGGGCGATCTGCGTGGAGATACCACAAAGCAGATTGCGGGAGAACTGTTTGAAAAGGTAAAAGGATACAGCTACGGTATCCAGTTTGCAAGCTTTTATATGCCGGGGGATTTTATCCCGCATGTGCGCATGATGGAAACCGGTTATCAGAATGCAAGCCTTGCGAATCTGTTCGGGTTACAGTATGTAGTTATCCGAAAGCCAAAGCCGATGGATACGGTAACACTAAATTATAACTGGCAGATGAACGGAACAAATGCATTTTCGATTTATACCAACAGCACTGATCTGGTGGATGACCGTTCAGCAAGGCAGGCTGTGTCATCGGTGCTTCGTTTTCTGACCCGCATGGGCATTTTAAAATATAACAACCACAGCGGCTATATTGCCAGTGTGATTAATGAATATGACCTGCTTCCGGTAAAAACATATGATGCCGGATTTTACAGGCATTTGAAAAATCCGGGAGACCCGGTATTTCACGGTGATCTGATTGCACAGGTAATTGATCCGTATGAGGGAGAAGTCAAAAGTGAAATCTATTCCCAGACGGACGGTATCGTATTTTTTGCGCATACGGCACCGATGGTTACGGGAAATGAGGTTGTATATAAGATTATACGAAGAATGCATGAGTAGTTATTGTTTAATTTTGACAGATATGCTACAATGATACTTATTTCAATAATACATTAAAGCGGGGCGCGGTAAAGTTTGCACCCGGCAGAATTTTAGGAGGAAAAGATGAGCGGCGTTAAAAGAGTTTTTGTTGAAAAGAAAAAACCATATGCTGTAAAAGCAAAAGAGCTTCATGATGAGATTGCAGGATATTTGGGAATTAAGACGATTTCACAGGTAAGGGTTTTAATCCGTTATGATATTGAGAATCTTTCAGAGGAAACTTATACACAGGCATTGACAACGGTATTTTCAGAACCACCGGTTGATGATGTATATGAAATGGAATTTCCGGCAGATGCTGATGATTTCGTATTTTCCGTAGAATATCTTCCGGGACAGTTTGACCAGAGAGCAGACTCCGCAGAGCAGTGTGTGCGTTTTTTCAATGAAAATGAAACACCGGTTATCAAAACAGCAGTTACATATGTATTGACAGGTGCGTTAACAGCTGATGAAAAAGAAAAGATTAAGGAACTCTGTATCAATCCGGTAGATTCAAGGGAAGCATCCAGTGAACTGCCAAAGACACTGGTGACAGAATTTAAAGTGCCGGCAGATGTAAAGATTTTTGACGGATTTAATGAAATGTCAGAAACTCAGTTAAAGGAATTATATGATTCTTTAGGACTTGCTATGACTTTTAAGGATTTTGCATTTATCCAGCAGTATTTTGCAGGAGAGGAAAAGAGAAATCCTTCCATGACGGAAATCCGGGTACTCGATACATACTGGTCTGACCACTGCCGTCATACGACATTTGCAACCGAATTAAAGAACGTTACATTTAAAGACGGTTATTACAAAGCACCAATGCAGGCAACTTATGAAAAGTATCTTGCAGACAGAGCCGTAATTTATAAAGACAGAAAAGATAAATTTGTCTGCTTAATGGACCTTGCCCTGATGGCAATGAAGAAGTTAAAGGCAGAAGGAAAGTTACAGGATCAGGAAGAATCTGATGAAATCAATGCGTGCAGTATTGTTGTGCCGGTTGAAATTGACGGAAAAACAGAAGAATGGCTTGTAAACTTCAAAAATGAAACACACAACCACCCGACAGAAATCGAACCGTTCGGTGGTGCGGCAACCTGCCTTGGCGGTGCAATCCGTGACCCGCTTTCAGGACGTACCTATGTTTATCAGGCAATGCGTGTAACCGGTGCAGCAGATCCGACCGTTCCGATTTCACAGACCTTAAAGGGCAAGCTTCCGCAGAGAAAGCTTGTAACAGGAGCTGCACAGGGCTACAGCTCTTACGGTAACCAGATCGGTCTTGCAACCGGTTATGTAAAGGAAATTTATCATCCGGATTATGTGGCAAAGAGAATGGAAATCGGTGCCGTTATGGCAGCAGCGCCAAGAAGTGCCGTAAAGAGAGAAACCTCTGATCCGGGCGATATTATTATCTTACTCGGCGGACGTACAGGACGTGACGGCTGCGGCGGTGCAACCGGTTCTTCAAAGGTGCATACAACAGAATCCATTGAAACCTGCGGTGCAGAAGTACAAAAGGGTAATGCACCGACAGAGCGTAAGATGCAGAGATTATTCAGAAGACCGGAAGTTACAAAGCTGATTAAGAAGTGTAACGACTTTGGTGCGGGCGGTGTATCCGTTGCAATCGGTGAACTTGCAGACGGTTTACGCGTATCCTTAGATAAAGTGCCAAAGAAATATGAAGGTCTTGACGGAACAGAACTTGCAATTTCCGAATCACAGGAGAGAATGGCAGTTGTCATTGATCCGGCAGATGTAGAAGCATTTTTAGCATATGCCGCAGAAGAAAACTTAGAAGCAGTAGAAGTTGCGGTTGTAACAAAAGAGCCTAGACTGGTGCTTGAGTGGAGAGGCAGGGAAATTGTCAACATTTCAAGAGCATTTCTGGATACCAACGGTGCACATCAGGAAACTTCTGTATTGGTTGACATTCCGGAGAAGGAAGACTGCGTCTTAAATGCAGGCAAGGTTGAAGATGTAAGAGGTAAGTGGTTAAAGGTTCTTTCAGACTTAAATGAGTGTTCACAGAAAGGTCTGGTAGAACGTTTCGATGGCTCTATCGGCGCCGGTTCGGTACTCATGCCTTACGGCGGTAAGTATCAGTTGACCGAAACACAGGCAATGGTTGCAAAACTCCCTGTATTAAAGGGTAAGTGCGATACTGTAACGATGATGGCATATGGATTTGACCCATATCTGTCAAAGTGGAGTCCATACCATGGTGCGGTTTATGCAGTTATTGATTCTGTTGCAAAGATTGTGGCAGCAGGCGGTGATTACAACAAGATTCGTTTTACGTTCCAGGAATACTTCAGAAGAATGACAGAAGACCCGTCACGCTGGAGCCAGCCGTTTGCAGCACTGTTAGGTGCTTATGAAGCACAGTTAGGCTTCGGACTTCCGTCTATCGGCGGTAAGGACAGTATGTCAGGAACATTTGAAGATATTGATGTTCCACCGACACTCTGCTCATTTGCAGTTGATGTAGCAAAGGAAAGCGACATTATTACACCGGAATTAAAGACAGCAGGAAATGTATTGGTACGGTTTGATATTACAAAGAATGAATATGATTTACCGGATTTTGAACAGGTAAAGGCTTTATATGCGGCTGTTCATGAACTCATTGTAAAGAAAGCAGTGGTTTCTGCTTATGTATGCGATGCAAACGGTCTGATTCCTGCACTTTCAAAGATGGCATTCGGTAATATGAAAGGCTTTGCGTTAAATAATGATCTCAAGGAAGAACAGTTATTTGCACCGGCTTACGGCTGTATTGTGGCAGAAGTAGAAAAGAGCCGTTTATCAGAAATTACAGTACCGTATACAACGGTTGGTACAGTAACAGATGAAGCAAAGTTTACTTATAAAGAAGTGGCAATTAATGCAGAAGAAGCATTAAGCGTATGGAAAGAACCGCTTGAAAATGTATTCCCGACAAAGGTTTCCAAGGATGAAACACCGGTTGAAAGTAAGCTCTACAAGGCAGACAGTGTTTATGTATGCAAGAATAAAGTAGCAAAGCCGACTGTATTTATTCCGGTATTTCCGGGTACAAACTGCGAATACGACAGCACAAAGGCATTTGAACGTGCAGGCGCAGATGTCATCGTAAAGGTATTTAAGAACCTTTCTGCACAGGGAATCAGAGAATCTGTGGATGAATTTGAAAAGGCAATCAACCAGTCACAGATTATCATGTTCCCGGGAGGATTCTCCGCAGGTGATGAACCGGACGGTTCTGCAAAATTCTTTGCAACGGCATTCCGTAACGCAAAGATGAAGGAAGCTGTTGAAAGACTGTTAAATGAAAGAGATGGTCTTGCACTGGGTATCTGTAACGGTTTCCAGGCATTAATCAAGCTGGGACTTGTGCCAAACGGCTCCATTACCGGACAGAATGACCAGTCACCGACACTGACATTTAACACCATTAACCGCCATATCTCAAAAATGGTTTACACAAAGGTTGTATCCAATAAGAGCCCATGGCTTGCAAAGGCTGAATTAGGCGGTGTATATACAAACCCTGCTTCACACGGCGAAGGTCGTTTTGTAGCACCGAAGGAATGGTTAGATAAGCTGTTTGAAAACGGACAGGTAGCAACACAGTACTGTGATCTGGCAGGAAATGTTTCTATGGACGAAGAATGGAACGTCAACGGTTCTTATATGGCGATTGAAGGTATTACAAGCCCTGACGGAAGATGTCTTGGTAAAATGGCACATTCCGAAAGACGCGGTGATTCCGTTGCAATCAATATCTACGGCGAACAGGATTTGAAGATATTTGAATCCGGCGTGGAATATTTTAAGTAAATTATTCAAAGGGCAAAGAAATTGCAGCCCGATAAAGCTGTAAATAACGAGAAACAAGACCTTGCAGGGTGGGAAAATACTCTGCGAGGTCTTTTTCTTTGGCTGGGTGTCTGACTTTCATGGCAAAAAGTAGACATTGAAAGTAAAAAAGTAGACATTGGTAGTGGAAAAGTAGACATTCAAGATAAAAAAGTAGACATTGAAAGTGTGTTTTCGGAAAAAGGTAAAGAATTTTCTTTTTGTAAGGGAATTGTCACGTTCCTGTGGTAAGATAAAAATACAAAACAGGGGAAAGGTAGGTGGCGTGCAATGCAGAGCTTGCAAAATGTATTACACAGTCTTGCAAAAAGAAAAAAACAAGCGGGAAAAGTACCGGCAACGGCAGCAGCTGTGGCTGTATTTATAGCGGTCCTTGTGGTGAGTGCAGACGGTATTTCCGGTTATCAGAAGGCGGTCACAAAAAAGACATTTGGCGGCTGGTTTATAATGGAAAACAGCAGTGTGGGTACAAAGTCAGAAGAATTAAAAAACCATCCGTATCTGACAAGAAGCGGAACGGCCGTTAATACAGCTGTGTACACGGATTCAGTATTATCATCGACAGATATAAAAATAGGTTATATGGACAGTGAAGCGGTACAGCTTTCATCACTTACACTGATGAAAGGAGAAATGCCGCATAGCAAAGATGAAATTGCAGTGCAGCGGCATACGCTGGAAACGCTCGGATATTCCGAAGAACTCGGACAGACAATCGCCGTTTTCTATTCGGATAAAAATAATAAGACGAGCATTTATGAGAAGCAGATAGAGCTTAGGGAATATAAGCTGACCGGGGTGCTGGAGGATTATGCATCATACTGGGATGGCGGAAGCTATATGCCGGTAATGCTGATTACGCAGGAAGAAGCAGAAAGCTATGAACAGACGGCATCAGTAACTACGTTATATGCGTTAAATGAGAACATTCACACAACGGATTACAGGCAGGTATATCAGGGGATGTATGCAGCATCGACTGCAGATACAAAGCTGATTTATAACAGTAAGGTATATGACAGTCATGGAACAGATTTTGGAAAAATGGCATCATATGCGGGGTGTTTTGCACTGGCTGCGGGAATCTTTGTGACAGCGGCGGTTATATGGACGTATCAGCGGGAACGGCAGGCAGCGTACCGGCAGTTTGACAGAATGGGTGTGTCTTTACTTTACCGGATACGGTATCAGTTTATAGAATTGTGTGTGCTGATGATACCGGCGGCGGTGGCAGGAACAGCAGCGGGGGTTGGTATTGTATGGCTGGTTTTGTGGATTTTATTACAGCGGCAGAACGCACAGGCACAGCTTACATTGACAGCCTTCGGCAGTGTGGCGGCATGGACAGCATGTTTTTGTATAATAACGGTTTTGTGGGGGCTGTTTGCAGCCCAAAAAGCCGGCAGGGAAAAACAAAAAAAGAAGCTGGCTGTGTGGACAATGCGGTACGGACAGCATGTTATAAAAGCGGGATTTACGGGTATTGTTGTGCTTGCGGTGCTTGTTTGCACACAAAAAATGTCGGCGGTACAGAAAGCATACATCCATGAAAAAAGACAGCCGGATTTAATAATTACACCGGACGGTATTATCGATGAAGGAAATTCAGATACAGCAAGTGAAAGCAGCGGCACAACATCTTCCGAGACGGTACTGGACGGGGAGAAGGTAATGATGGATTACAAATATGATACGGGGAAAATGCGTGTAATTCATGGCCTGCCGCAGTCACTGACGGCATATATCGGACAGATGTCCGGAATTGACAAAACAGATACCGCATTGGTGCAGAACTGGATGGTTCTGTATTATAAGACTAAAAATGATACTGAATTTTATAAGCAGTACGTCGAAGAAAACGGTCTGGAAAATTTTTTAAACAAGGGTGTTATGAAGTATGAAATGCCGGCATACAGCGGAACACGTACAATGACACATTTTGTTTTTAGTAAATTTAACGGAACGCGCAGTCTGGATTATTATGTGGCGGCAAACAGGGCAGTTTATGAGGAGCTGGAAGATTATATCGATGAAGAATACAGAGATTATGAAGCCTTTGAACGTGGAGAGCAGGCTGTACTGGTGATTCAGAAAGGGGCTGCCGGGGAATATGTGGACACCTGTAAGGCAGGTGATACACTATCGTCATCTTCGGACTACTTTTATTGGATGAATAATAATCACTCAAGTTATGCTGTATCGGAATTGTATCAGGAATGCGCGGATTATATGCAGAAAATGCGTTTTTCAACAGCAGAGTTTGATGCGGCAGAAGAAATCCTGTCAGATATGGATGACAAGCAGGAAGATGAAATCAGACAGGAAATTCAGGAACTTCCGGAAATGTTACAGGAAAAGATTTTATATAGATACCGTGATAGTAAAAATGTATATCAATCAGAAAATCCGATAACGGTGGCAGCAGTTGTCTATCTGGATGAAGAAAACGAAGCGGCATTTTATGAAAAATTTCCTATATTAAGGGAAATGAATGCACAGGAATACTGGATTATGCCGGAAAGTGTCGTTTATAACCGTTATCAGTTGTCTGCTAAAAGAATGTGTACGGTCATGGAAAAAGAATATGACCCGGAGCAGTATCGGGATTTAAGGGAAAATGTAGTAACGGTATCCTATGGTCTGTCAGCACTGTATCAGGCAGCTGATGAGGTGTTAAGGGCGTATCTGGATTCCTACGGCTATTCGTATGTGAGCCATTTTGAAGAAAACAACGTGTACAGGATACAATATCTCAATCAATTGTTTTTCTATGGTATTACAATCGCCGGGATTCTTTTACTGTATGGATTGATTCTGGTGGTATGGAGTCTGTTTTATCTGCAGGAGCAGAAAAAGAGGATGCGTCTTTTAATGGAACTTGGAATGGAGCGGAGTGCCATTTATGCAGATGAAATGCAAAACTGTAGTCTGGCAACGGTGCCGGGTGCCATCATGGCAGGCGTTTTGTTTTATACAGCAGGGACAGTGCAGGGCGGACCGGTGCTTGGAATCTTACAGACCGCGGAAATTGCTGCAGCAGTTGCCGGTACAGGATTGCTGCTAACGGCGCTGATTTATGTCAAAATAGGAAAAAGCGGTAAAACAGGAGCAGACAGATGGAACAAAATGGGAAAATAAAAATACTTGTCGTAGAAGATGACATTTCATTAAAGGATAGTCTGGTACGGCTGTTACAGAACAGGGATTTTTTGGTACAGGCAGTTGAAAATAAACAGCAGGCGGTGGAGCAGATAAAGAGCGGACAGCAGTATGACATTTATCTGCTGGATGTGTGGCTGCCGGACGGCAATGGGTTTGATATCTGTCATGAAATCCGGAAAATTTCACAGGCGATTGTGATGTTTCTGACTTCATGTGATGACGAGGAAAGTATCACAAAGGGACTGGATATCGGCGGAGATGATTACATTACAAAGCCGTTTCGGGTCGCGGAGCTGATTTCAAGGATTCATGCAAACCTGCGCAGGCTGACAGTACAGGTTATACCGGAAGTATCAAAAATATCCGCAGCGGATTTGTCCACGCTGCCGCAGGGATACAACCGGCGGAAAATTTTAGCCAGCGGCGATATCCGGGCGGATTTTAAAAGAGCGGAAATATTTAAGGACGGACAACTGTTAAAGCTGACACCGTTAGAAGCACAGCTGTTAGAAATTTTTTTAAGAAATCCCGAAATTATTATTAAAAGAGGACAGTTCTTAGAAAAGCTGTGGGACGGACACGGCAATTTTGTGGAGGACAACACGCTGACGGTTTCGGTAAGCCGGTTAAAAAATAAACTGGGCATGTATACAAAGGGAAAACAGCAATATATAGAAACAATCCGGGGATATGGCTACCGGTGGAATTTGAGGTGTGTAATTAGTGAAGAAGAAAGCAGCCGGGAGAGCGGACGGTAAAAATAAAATCGGTAAAAATGAAGTGAGAAAACGTGCAGCAGTGATGAATCTGACATGGCTTACGGTATGGCTTTTAAGCTTTGCGGGGATGGCGGTATTTTACGAATTAAAATGTCAGGCGGTCATTGGTGCTGTTTATCAGAGTAATCCGTCGGCGGGGATTTTAGTGACCCATCATATGTTTATGGCAAAGATAAATCATGAAAATCTCATTTCTGCGGCATCGGCGGTGTATGAAAGCGGTTACACGGAGCAGGGAATTTTCCGCCTGATGTGGTATGCGGGTGGAAAGGGCTTTCTGCTTGCAGGTATTGTTATACTGGCTGTTATGGGGCTTCTTTCATGGCGGTATGTAAAAAAGATTGGCGGCAGTGACGTTTATGCACTGTTGGAAAGTGATAAAGTGCAGATAAAAAAATGCCGTGAGGAATTGGAAGCAGCACTGCGGTATACCAAAAGAAAAGAAGAACAAGTACAGAAATTCACAGAAAATATCGCACACCAGATTAAGACACCGCTTGCGGGATTAAGTCTGTTACTTGATGTTATCCGGGAAGAAATTCCGCAGGAACAGACGATACAAAATGACATTGCGCAGTGCTTTTTACATGTGGAAAGAATCAAGGAATTTATCCGTCAGTTACTTACAATCAGCCGCATTGAAGCCGGAAAGGTGCGTTTTATAAAAGAGCCGGTCAGCATTTCAGGTCTGTTTGAAAATGTCAGACAGGCAGTACAGACAGACTGTAAACTGACCTTTGACTGTGCGGATAAGGATGCACAGATTTATGCAGACGGACAGTGGATTACGGAAGCATTGATTAATCTTGTGGAAAATGCCTGCCGTGCGGCACGGGCAGCACAACAGATGCAAGAACAGCCGGAGGTAAAAATAGTTGCCGTGGTGCATGCGGATAAGTGTGTTATTAAGGTAGTGGATAACGGAAACGGATTTGCGGACGGCGACACGGCACATTTATTTGACAGGTTTGAAACGCAGGGAGATTACGCATCGTTTCAGACAGGTATCGGCTTGAATCTTTCCAGGCTTGTGGTTGAAGCACACAGCGGGACGATACAGGCATATAACAGACAAGACGGGCAGGGCGCGGTTTTCAGGGTGGTACTGCCGCAGTTTGCATTAAAGCAGGGTAAAATCTAGTACCTGCGGAAAAGAGGAAATTATGGGAGAAATTTTACGGGCAGAAAATATTTCAAAGACCTATCAGGCGGGGCGTGTTGTCGTAAAGGCACTAAACCGGTGCAGTTTTACGGTAGAGCGTGGAGAATTTGTGGCGGTTGTCGGAAGAAGCGGTTCAGGAAAGTCTACCTTGCTTCGGATACTGGCGAGTTTTGATAAACCGGATGAAGGAAAGGTTTATGTGGAAGGTGAAGACATTTCGGGGCTGAAGGGGAAAAAGCTGGCACAGTTCCGGCAGGAAAAAATCGGGTTTATTTATCAGGACTACAGTCTTTTTCCGGAATATACGGCATATGAAAATGTACTGCTTCCGCTAAAGATTGCACACCAGGCGGTGGATAAGGGGCAGCTGGAGCGGCTCTTTGAAGAACTGGGAATTACGGACTGCAGGGAGCGGTATCCCGATGAAATGTCCGGCGGACAAAAACAGCGTGTGGCAATTGCAAGGGCGCTGGTTACAAGACCGGCGGTGCTTTTTGCCGATGAACCGACCGGAAATTTAGATGCAGAAAATGCAGAAAGCGTGGCGGCGATTTTATCAAGAGCGTCTATGCGGTACGGACAGACGATTGTCATGGTTACGCATGACAGGCAGATGGCAGATTATGCCGACAGAATACTTTCTATGGAAAATATTGTGGCGTGCATGAAATGATTGCATTTGACGGTATGGGTGTGTATAATGAAAATGTACAGCAATATATAGTAAATAATGGATATGCTATAAATGCATAGGCAATTGTTAAGAATCATTTGTAGATTTTTTTACTTTTGCGGAAGAAAACAAAGATGTAAGGAGGACAAGCGATGAGAGGTCATATGAAAAAATGTATCAGAAAAGTCGCCGCTGCGGTATTAAGTGCAGCACTTCTGGTTACATCGGAAAGTCCCGCATTTGCGCAAAACATACAGCAGACCGCGGTACCGGCAGATGTAATAACAGAGCAAAGCAGGCTGGAAGACGGCATTGCACAGACAGGTTATATTTCGGACAGCTTTTCTGAAAAAAGGCAGGAAGTACAAAAAGAGGATACAGAAGGACTGTTAAAATCAGCAGCAGAACAATTACCGGGACAATACCGGACGCAGCAGCTGCCGGCGGTCAGAAATCAGGGAGGTTATGGAACATGCTGGGCATTTTCAACGATTGCATGCATGGAAATCAATCTGATGAAAAAAGGTTACGGGGAAACGGATTTGTCGGAATTGCAACTGATTTATTTTGCAACGCATTCTGTGAAGGATAAGCTGGGCGGACTGACAGGTGATGATTACGTGTATACGGATACAGATATAAATTATCTGATGCGTGGCGGAAATTATGAGATGGCGGTTAATACGCTGTCAGACTGGCTTTCAGCGGCACGTGAGGAAAGCGCACCGTATGAAACGGCAGCCGATGTACTGGATACAGGACTTTCGGATGAACTTGCTTATGCAGATGTGGCGCATTTACAGAATTATAGAAGTTATAATTTGCAGAATATGGAAGATGTAAAACAGGCTGTGATGGATTATGGTGCAGTCGGAATCAGTTATTATGCATATACATATTCAGGGTTTGCCAGCAATCAGTATTATAATGCAGATACAGCCGGATATTATTGTTATGACGAACAGACAACCAACCATGCAGTCACTGTTGTAGGCTGGGATGATGATTATCCGGCACAGAATTTCCCGACAGCACCGGAGGGAAATGGAGCATGGATAGTCCGTAACAGCTGGGGAAGTGATTTTGGCGAGGACGGATATTTTTATATTTCATATTATGATCAAAGTCTTTCCGGTTCAGCAGTGGCATTTGAAGCAGAACCTGCGGATAATTATGATAATAATTATCAATATGACGGAAGTGCATTTGCAATGATGACAGGAAAGCAGCAGTTTAAGGCGGCAAATGTATTTACTGCAAAAGCCAATGAGAATGGCACAGAGCAGATTGCGGCAGCATCTTTTGAGGTTATGGCAAAACAGATGGATTATACCGTCAGTATTTACACCGGTCTTACAGATGTGGACAATCCTGAAAGCGGCGAGTTAAAAGCACAAAAAAGCGGCTCTTTTTCAAGCGGCGACAAGGATAATCTTTTAAAGACGGTTGCGTTTGACGAACCGGTAACAGTAAATCAGGGAGAGATATTTTCAGTAGTAGCAGCATTTGCCGGTTCGGGCGGTCAGTCAGTTATGCTTTATTATGACTGTGCCAGAACATTAAACGGAATTCAGGCCAATTGTGCTGCACAGCCGCATCAGAGTTATATTTATCTGAATGAATATTATGGCTGGAGTGACTATGGAAATACTAATAATACAAACTTCAGAATTAAGGCATTTACAAATAACGTTGCAGAACCGGACACAGCAGTAACGGCGGTGAAGTTAAATAAGCATGCATTGGAACTGAACTGGCAGCAGAGTGAGCAGCTTACGGCAGAGGTGCTGCCTGAAAATGCTGCCAATAAAAATGTAATTTGGACATCTTCGGACAGTGGTGTGGCAGAAGTGTCACAGGAAGGTGTGGTTACAGCCAAAGGTGCCGGAAGTGCGGTGATTACAGTTGAAACAGAAGACGGAAAAATGCAGGACAGCTGTACGGTTACAGTAAAGAAACCGATTACAGATATAAAGATTACAGGAACAGGAGAACTTAAAGCCGGAGATAAAGCGGCATTATCGGTTGTCATTCTTCCGCAGGATACAACAGATGATACAACTGTTGTGTGGACAAGCTCGGATACCAATATTGCAGCAGTTAATCAAAACGGTCTTGTCACGGCACTTTCAAAAGGAACGGTTACAATTACTGCAAAAGCAGGAACGCATACGGCAGAGCATACACTTGTAATAACGCAGGCAGCGCCAAAGCCGACGGAAAGTACAACGGAAGCTACAACAGAAGTGACAAAGCCGACGGAGAAGCCAACGGAAAGTACGACGGAAGCCACGACAGAAGCGCCAAAGCCGACATCAAAGCCAACGGAAAGTACAACGGAAGCTACGACAGAAGCGCCAAAACCGACACCAAAGCCAACGGAAAGTACGACGGAAGCTACGACAGAAGCGCCAAAGCCGACACAGAAGCCGACGGAAGCCACAACAGAAGCAACAAAACCAACAGAAAGTACGACAGAGGTGACAAAACCATCTGAACAGCCGACGGAAAAGCCAACGCAGAAACCGGACACAGAACCGACAAAGCCTGACACAGAGGAAAAAGTTGTCTATGAAATGCGTCAGGATGCAGAGGGTGTATGGCACTATTATGCAAATGATGTGATTGCTGCAGACTATTGCGGCATGGCGTGCAATGAGTACGGCTGGTGGTACATTCAGAATGGTGATGTTAATTTTACATACACAGGTATGGCGTGTAACGAATACGGCTGGTGGTATTTTAATAACGGGCAGCTGGATCTGACATTTTACGGACTTGCGAATAATGAATATGGAACATGGTTCTATACAAACGGACAGTTAAACTTCGGATTTACGGGAATGCTGATACCGGATGACAGATGGCTCTATGTCCGGAATGGACAGGTGCTGACAGATTATACGGGAATGGCAGTGAATGATTACGGCTGGTGGTACTTTAAAGATGGCGCAATTGATTTTGTATATACAGGAATGGCAGTAAACGAGTATGGCTGGTGGTATTTTAACAATGGTGTAATTGATTTTGCATACACCGGAATTGGCAGCAACGAGTACGGTCAGTGGTACTTTAACAGAGGAACGATTGATTTTGGTTATAGCGGTACATTTTTTGCAGATGGACGGCAGTACACCATAAGAAACGGACTTGTAATATCATAAAGCTAAAAGGGCGGGTGAAAAAAACGAAAGTTTTTTCACCCGCCCTTTCCTGTGCGTCTTGCAGCGCACGTTTATGCGGCCTGCTTTGTATCTCCGAAGAAGTCTTCATACCATACAAGGAACATATAAACTGTCCAAATCTTTCTTGAATTGTCAGCTTTGCCCTCCTTATGTTCATCAAGATACTGCATTAAAACATCGGTATTAAAATACTTGTTGGCAGCTTCACTGTGGAACGCTTTTTTAATTACGTTATAATACTTTTCATCACGCAGCCAGATACGGATTGGTACCGGGAAGCCAAGTTTTTTCTTTTCTGCGACCATATCCGGCAGATAGCGGTGCGCAGCCATACGCATTGCATACTTTGTATTCTGCTTATTGACTTTATACTTTGTCGGGATATGTCGTGCAACATCAAAAACTTCCCTGTCAAGGAACGGAACACGGACCTCTAAGGAGTGTGCCATACTCATCTTGTCGGCTTTTAATAAAATATCGCCAATCAGCCAGAAGTTAATATCAATGTACTGCATTTTTGTGACATCATCCTGATTTTTAACCTTATCGTAAAACGGTTTTGTCAGCTCCGTATGATTGTACTTTCCGGTTGGATTTTTTAAAACGTGGCTGCGTTCCTTTTCGTTAAACATAAACGCATTTCCGATAAAACGTTCTTCCACCGGTTTGCTTGCACGAATCAGGAAATTCTTTCCCTTAAAACGGAACGGCAGTGCAGAAGCACAGGAAGCCAGTCCTTTTCGTAAAACATAAGGAAGTTTCTGGAAGCCTGCAAGGTCATGCGGTTCTCTGTAAATATTATAGCCGCCGAAAAATTCATCGGCACCTTCGCCGGAGAGTGCAACCTTTACGTGCTTAGAAGCCGTCTGGCTTACAAAGTAGAGGGCAATTGCAGCCGGGTCCGCCAAAGGCTCGTCCATATGGTACTGGATTTTTGGAATCGCAGCCCAGTATTCTTCACTGGAAACCAGCTTGGAATAATTGTCAATTTTAATTTTTTCGGAAAGTGCTTTTGCGTAGTCAATTTCATTATATTTTTCATAGTCAAAGCCAACCGTGAAAGTCTTATCCCCGTTAAAAGTTGCGGCAACATAGCTGGAATCCACACCGCTTGAAAGGAAAGAGCCGACCTCAACATCACTGATTTTGTGGTGTTCCACGGAATCGTGCATTGCATTGTCGATACGTTCAACCCAGTCATCTAAAGAAACGGACTCATCTGCTTCAAAAACAGGTTCCCAGTAACGCTTAATGTTTAACTCACCATTATGGAATGTTAAGCAGTGGGACGGCATCAGCTTATAAATGCCCTTGAAAAATGTTTCTTCTAGTACGGAATACTGGAAAGTCAGGTAATTTTCCAGTGCAGTTTCATTGACTGCTTTTTTGTAGCCCGGATATTCCAGAATACTTTTAATTTCAGAAGCATACACCAGATTTCCATCAACAACGGCATAGTAAAACGGCTTAATGCCAAAGAAATCCCTTGCCGCAAAAATCGTTTCCTTTTCACTGTCCCAGATTACAAAGGCAAACATACCTCTTAACTTGGAAAGCATATCTTCGCCGTATTCTTCATAAGCGTGAATCAATACTTCTGTATCGGAATTATTGGCAAAGGTATGTCCCTTTTCGATTAAATCTTTTCTTAAATCCTGATGGTTGTAAATTTCGCCATTAAATGTAATGACAATTTTTCTATCTTCATTATACATCGGCTGGCTGCCGTTATCGAGGTCGATAATAGAAAGACGTCGAAAGCCCATATATGCTTTCCCGTCAATATGCTGTCCGGCACTGTCCGGACCGCGGTGAATAATTTTATTCATCATATTTGTGAGAACTTCTTCACCGTTTTCAAGATACCCGGTGAACCCTGCAAATCCACACATATTCATTCCTCCTTGTTTTGCGAAGCAAAATGCGACTGCCCTAAGCAGGAGCAGAGGAATTTGCCTCCTTGTTTTGCTGCGAAGTTAAAATACACGTTAAAGATTATAACAAACAAATTTGCCGATTACAATTAATAATAAAAGTTTTTCCGCCGGAATGTGATTTATACGGTAAAATTATTGAAAATGCAGCCATAGAATCACTACGAAGGACAAATGGATATGGCAGCAGAACAAGGGTTTACAAAATATAGAAAATACATTATAATAAAATGAAAATTCGAATAAATATAGACAGAGAGGAAAAACGCGCATGGAAAAGATAAAGATGACAACACCGTTAGTAGAGATGGACGGAGATGAAATGACAAGAGTTCTGTGGCAGTTAATCAAAGATGAACTGCTGACTCCTTTTGTAGATTTGAATACAGAATACTACGATTTAGGTCTGGTTCACAGAAACGAAACCAACGACCAGGTAACAATCGATTCTGCTGAAGCAACTAAGAAATACGGTGTTGCAGTCAAGTGTGCAACCATTACACCGAATGCAGCACGTGTTAAAGAATATGACTTAAAAGAAATGTATAAAAGTCCGAATGGAACAATCCGTGCACTGCTTGATGGAACTGTTTTCCGTGCGCCGATTATCGTAAAAGGCATTGAGCCATATGTAAAGACATGGAAGAAGCCGATTACCATTGCAAGACATGCTTATGGTGATGTATACAAGGCCAGTGAAATGAAAGTACCGGGTGCCGGAAAAGCAGAACTGGTATTTACGGCAGAAGACGGTACACAGACCAAAGAACTGATTCATGAATTTAAGGGTGCCGGTGTATTACAGGGCATGCACAACTTAAACGGTTCTATTGAAAGCTTTGCAAGAAGCTGCTTTAACTTTGCACTGGAAACAAAGCAGGATTTATGGTTTGCGACAAAGGATACCATTTCCAAGAAATATGACCATACTTTTAAGGATATTTTCCAGG
>ERZ838399.890-NODE-890-length-33181-cov-15.344744_pt1 | contig 33181 bp, 29 predicted proteins | sample MGYA00519683_ERZ838399 | MGnify/ENA primary metagenome ERZ838399 (study PRJEB31850, sample SAMEA3708833) | human gut metagenome | biome: human gut; feature: human-associated habitat; material: faeces | place: China | collected 2014 ...
TATCTGACAAACTTTGGAAACGTACAGACTACACATGGCCATGTACATGGTTCGCACCAAGATGCGATGGCAAAGAAGGACCGTTCAAGACAGCTTATGATGTAATGAATAACTGGGGAGCTAACCACGGTGCTATCTCCTATGGACATATCGGAGCTGACCTGATCACAATGTGCTCAATGCTTCGTATTCCGGTATCCATGCACAACGTTCCGGAAAAAGATATCTATCGTCCGGCAGCATGGAATGCATTCGGAATGGATAAAGAAGGTGCAGACTTCCGTGCTTGCAAGAACTACGGACCTCTGTATAAATAAATTAAACTGTTAAACTGATTTTAATCAAATGCCATGATTAAACGACATCCCCGAGGATTTCTTCGGGGATGTCCCTTTTTATCCACAGAGTTTCCTGTAAAAGTCGAAAAAATTCCCATTTTTTATGATAAAAAGGATTATCATTAGAACTTCACTATGGTATGATAGAAACAGAATTTGTGGATAAAGCCAAACCATACAGGAGAAGATAAAATGAAAAAGATAATAAAAAGTTTTCTGGTCGTTCTGATGGGATTCCTGATGAGCGTAAATGTTATGGCAGATGTACAGCAGGAGAAGCAAAATCCTGATTATACGACAGATTATTACATGATCGTAGAATCTAAAGCGGGAGGGATCGACATATATTCTCTGCCGGATCTGAGTTCTTCGAAGCTGAATGACAGTCAGATCCCGAACGGTACAGCCTTACATATCGAGGGCGAGACAGAGGATAAGGAGAATAACAGAACCTGGGGCTATACAGAATACCATGGCATGCATGGATACGTGCCGCTCGATGACTGTAAGCCGGCACAGTCCCGCAAGGAAGCAATAGATTCCGAACTGTATATCGCAGGAAGTGACAATGTGGATTACAATGCAGATTACGATGTCAAAGCTTACTCCGAGGACGGAAGTCAGAAACTCTATCAGGGTCCGGGAATCAAATACGGTGAAGTTCCAGGAGTTCGTGATATCCAGAATGGAGAGACTCTTCATATCACAGAGGATGCAGAACTTGTCGATGGAAGTCACTGGGGTGTTACAACGATCGACGACCAGGAAGGCTGGGTAGATCTTGAGAAGACAGAAGAATGGGCGAAGGAACATGGTACTTATGAGAACTCTGACGGGACAGAATTGCTGGATATGACACCGGTACCGGAAAATTCCGGCACAGCGGCAGCAATTTCCGAAAATACTGCCACACCATCGACAGCACCTTCAACGACAGAGAATCCACAGGTGACAGCAGTACCGTCCGTAACAGGAGCAGCAGATTCAGTTACACCAACGGAAGCACAGGAAGTGACTGATATACCAGAGGCAACCGACACACCGGTACCGACAGAGACATCAGCACCGACGGAAACTCCGGAGCCAACAAATACACCGGCATCGACAGAGAGCCCAGAGTCGACCGATGCACCAGATTCAGAGACCACCGGACAGCCAGAGAAGGACGATATTCAGACTTCAGGCCAGACTGTAACCACCAGCAAATCTTCCAAAAGCCAGAATCCCCTCCTCTGGATTGCTGGAATTGCGGTACTTGCAGCAGTCGGAGTTATAATTTATCATTTCATGAAACGAAACTGAAAATTTATCCAGGTATAATGGCAGGCACTCAATCAGAAACTTTTTGGTTGGATACTTTTTATGTAAAAGTTTATCGTAAATTTTTACAAATGTGAAAAATCGGAATTGTGAAAGTTGTCGAAAATAAAAAAATCTGTCATTAAATTTACGAAAATAAAAAAATACGATAAAATGATAAAAAGAACATCAGGAGGGGTGAAAATGAAGAAAAAAATAATAGGGATTTTGCTGGCAGTTACATTGACTGTATCACAGGCAGGAATTGTTGTTTATGCAGAAGATGTAACCTGGGAAGATGAATTTACGCAGATGGATGAAGCGGATGAATCAGAAACTCCTGAAGCGGATGTGGCCTGGGATGGAGAATCAGAAATCTCAGAAACCGAAGATGATGAAGAACAGGTGGAAGTGACTGAAGAGGACACAGAAGCGGGCGTGGAGGAAACAAATACAGAAACCGAAGAATCACCTGTCAGTGAAGAAGAAAGCTTATTTTCAGATGGCGTAGGAGAACTTTTTTCTTCCGGGGACACAATCGTATACGATGCAGACGAAATGGAACCGTTCAAAAGCAGAACCTTAAAAGAGGTTGCTGATGAATATGCAAAGGCAAGATATGCCGGAGCAACTTATTCAAATTCAGACAGTTCCACATGGTATCAGGAACCGTGCTCTACTTCCGCGCCATATGCGGCAGGAGTGCTGACCCAGGATACACATACAGCGATGACAGCAATGACAAATTTCTATCGCTGGCTGTCAGGTCTGAATTCACTGAAGAATAGTTCCACACATTCGGATTCTCTTCAGGTGCAGGCTCTCGTTCGTAATTTTGAATTCAGCCATTGGGTGAGTGATTCCAGCAAGCCGGCTGATATGAGTGACGAGATGTGGAATGCAGGCGCTCCGTGCAGACATAACATTCTTGCGAGAGGATATACTCCTCAGGGAGCTATCACAGGCTGGATGAACGAGGGATATTCTCTCAGATCCCAGTCATGGGATACAACAGGACACAGATATGCATTGATCGAAGCTTCTCTGTCAGATGTTCAGTACGGATTCTCCGGAGGCATTGCAATCGGAGCAGGTGTAGCATCTGGAAATACTTCAGACCTGCCGTTCAGTGCGTTTCCGGCACCAGGATATATGCCGTCCCGGCTGGTGTCACCGTCTTCAAGTGCCTGGTCCGTACGAATAAACAAAAACACACTGAAAATTGCGGATTCCACGAAAGTAACCGCAGTGATCACAAACCTTAACACCGGAAATTCCTATGAATGCACGAAGGAGAACGGGAAACTGAGAGTATCAGGAGTCGAGATCGACATGGTACAGCCTTCTGATTATTCTGGTTCCAGATATACAGACAGCTATCGGGTGCAGATTACGGGACTTCAGGATGCAGCAACAGGTTCAGAGGCACAGATCAGTTATACAACCAGATTTGCGGACATCACAGAGGAAATGCCATCTTATGTGACGAGTGTGACGGCAGATGCCAGAGAATATGTTATTTATAAGACGATGGATAACATAGAAAGCATCAAAAAAGTTGCAGCAATTCTGCCGAAACAGGTATGGGCAACAGCAGAATCCGGAAAGAAGATCAGAGTATCTGTAAAAGGAGAATGGGAAATAAATGAAGCAGATAAATGCTTTGTAAACTCTGCAGATCCATCCGGACTTCCGGAAAACATAACTGACAAAAATCATCTGCTGGATGAAGTTAAGGTTCCGTACAAAATCTCGGATGATTACTATGATTCCTATAATACGCTGTATATTTCTCCGCAGAAGGTCAAGGAGGGAGAAAACATCGAACTGGGGGTATACAGAACCAATATTTCTACAGATACCAGCCAGATCTATAAACTTACCGCAAAAGAAGACGGAACCTATTCCGCAGTAAAGAAATACGATTCCTCAGAATCACCGGAATTTGACAAGGAAGCATCGGATGCGTCGGTATATTCTGCAACACACATATATAAGAAATCGGGTGTGACGCTGGACGATGCAGGAGAATATATTTCTGTGTACTACAGTTCCTCAAGTCAGAGCAGAATTTACGTCTGCAGAGCCACAAAGACCCTTGAGGTTGAACATACACACACCTGGGATGAAGGAAAGATCACAAAAGAAGCAACCTGCACCCGGAAAGGAGAAAAAACCTACACCTGCAGTGCATGCGGAGCAACAAAAACAGAAGAAATCCCACTGTCAGAGCATAAAGAAGTCAAGGACGCAGCTGTAGAGTCAACCTGTACAAAAGCAGGAAAGACAGAAGGAAGCCACTGCTCCGTATGTGGAAAGATCCTCAAAGAACAGAAAGAGACCCCACTCAAAGACCACACCTGGGATGAAGGAAAGATCACAAAAGCAAGCACCTGTACAAAGAAAGGTACAAAAACATTTACCTGTACGGTATGCGGAAAAACCAGGAATCAGGAAGTATCGGTTGTGGCACATAAATTTACAACATGGAAAACGACAACAGCGGCTACTGCCCTGGCACCGGCAAAACAGACCCACAAATGCAGCACCTGTGGCAAAACAGAGACAAGAAATTACGGAAATAAACTGAAACCATCCATAAAAGTAAACATAAGCAGCATCCTCCTGAAAACCAGCCAGAAAACAACACTTCTGAGAGTTTCAGGACTTGCAAAAGGAGATTCCATCGTATCCTGGAAATCCAGCAATACGAATATTGCAAAAGTTTACGGAAGAAGCAACGGAACCTGCACGATCCAGGCAGGAACCAGAAGTGGAAAGGCCATAATAACCATAGCACTGAGAAGCGGACTGAAGAAGAATATCACTGTGACAGTACAGAAAACAACTGTAAAAACCACGAAGATCACAGGCGTTGCCACTTCTCTGAAACTAAAAAGAAATCAAAAAGCAACACTCAAACCGGTCCTTCAGCCACTGACCAGCGGAGAAAAAATCACTTATAAATCCAGTAATACCAAAATAGCCATTGTAAACAGTAAAGGACAGATCACTGCCAGAAGTAAAGGCACAGCAACAATCACCGTTACATCCGGCAGAAAATCTGTCAGATGTAAAGTAATAGTTAATTAATCAAATAAAAAATAAAGAAAGACCTGAGTTCTGTTCAGCAGTGGAACCCAGGTCTTTCTTTCTCTTATACGGGAAAACAAATAAAATTTTCAATTTTGTTGCTACAAATGCGAAAATCTGTAGCCTTGACGCATTGCTGAATGGAAATCAATGTGCTATTATAGTGTATAAATGGGATTATTATGTAGAAAGAAGGGGAGGTGTCCATAATTTCCAATGTTATGGAACAGGTAAATAAATCAGACAAAAAACAGCTCAAAGGCAAATTAAGAACAGGCACAGTTGCGCTGCTTATCGCATTGCTTGCAGCCGCATCAGCAACATATGCCTGGTATGTATATAATACCAGCCGCCATACAACAAAAGTCCGTATGGCAGCAGGCGCAGGCGTAAACCTGCAGATCAGCAATTCATATAATGGCACCTATGGTTCAGCCGCAGTCCTGGACAGCTTTTCCGGACAGCTGAATCCGGTTTCTACCAACAGGATCAGCGGCGGTTTCCAGAAAGTACTTGGCTTTACCAATGGAACCGAGAATCAGTCCAATCTGGTGGCAAATCTGTTTGGAAAGGGTGCATATACTGATTATTACAAGACAAGCCTTTTTCTTAAAAGCAACGGGGAGTCAACCGATATTTATATTGCGGATATCGGCTTTGAGGATAGCGATGAGAAGAATCCGATTTCTTCCGCGATCCGTGCAGGTTTTGTAGTACACAAAGCAGGCAGGAACCAGCCGACAGAAGCAGAATATATTTTTGCAATCAGCGATAAGAAAAACCCCGAGGCAGAATACAATACAGCAACAGGTAAGGAAGGAGATGTACTGGACTGCACCAAAACAGACGGAACAACCGTCTCCTTTACGCCATATACCTCAGCGGCTTATTGTACATATGACAAAAATACAGGAACTGTCAGTCTGAAGTCAGGCTCACTGAAATTATGTACAACAACCGGAAAGAATGGTTCCGCAGGAGATCCGGTACAGATCGATCTCTATATCTGGCTGGAAGGCTGTGACGAGGACTGTACCAGAAATCTTTGCAGCCAGACACTTAAGAACCTTTCCGTGTCTTTTGCAGGAGTCGTAAAAGAATCCTGAAAATAAGGAGGCAAGGCTTTGAATACAGAAGTTGATCAGTTAAAAAAATCATTTTCAAAAGCTGTGCTGTGGATTCTGCTTCTTCTGGCAGCAGCAACCGGTACTACATATGCCTGGTTTACACTTACAGGAATCAATTCCACCAATGTTACTCCAATGGCAGGAACTGTGAGTAAGGGTGATACCGTTTTACTGATATCGACAAGTGAGAGCGGTCCTTTTGACAAGACCTGCGATCTGGTTCTGAATGGAAATCCGGATTCACTGAAACCACTTTCAACAGAAAATCTGGAACATTTTTACAGATCGACTGCTCAGAACAAGAATGGAATTGCAGTACTTTACAGCAATGCAGACAGCAGAGTAGATCAGGATGCAGTGCATGGAACGGTTTATCTGCAATGCCAGAATGCACCATGTAAGGTATATTTTGACAGAGAGAAACTGAGCCTTGGAAGCGATGCGCAGGCACTGGCAGCAATGAGACTTGGAATGAAAATTACATCACATGAGGGAACCAGTACCTTTATCTGGAGACTGGATGAAATGGGCAGCACATCAGGTGCACAGTCTGTACTGACTGTTCCACGAAGCTCAACAGTTGTTTCCTCTGTTTCTGATAATGGACAGGCTTCTTATGCAGATGACCCGGCACAGGACATCACAGCCTATATGGCAGAGAATGGCGAGGCCGAAAATGAATACAAAGATGGAAGCCAGATTCTGGTGCAGTTAAATGCAGATGAAGTGGCTTCCGTAGAATACTGGCTGTATCTGGAGGGCTGTGATGAACAGTGTTCCAACCCGGTACAGAACAGAGATTCTGAGATACAGCTTGCTTTTGCAGGTGTTGATCTGGAAGAAAGTGAGAAGGGAGAACAGCCATGAAGCGTAGTTTCAGGACATGGTTCCTGACAGTAACAATCATTTTAATTTTGTTTGTAGTGGTATTTTTCACTTATGCATGGTTTACTTCCAACAGGGCAGTTTCGACCAACACTGTAACAGCAAGAACCGATGAAGAAAATCTGGAACTGCAGCTCAGCAGCACAGGAGGCAGCAGTTTTCGGGATTCACAGCCGGCATCCATTACGCAGGTCAATAAGACTGATGCAGAGTATCTGATTCCGGTTTCGACAAATGACCTTCAGAACTTTGTTTATTCACCGTTTACAGATTCCGGAATGGCATCTTCTTTCGAAAGAGTCCAGAATGAAGAATATTATTACCACGGACGGGTTTATATCCGTGCGGTTGGCGAAGGAATGGACGATGGAAGTACGATGAAGCTGTATCTGGACCAGAGCGATGGCATTCTGGGACAGAAAGTATCCGGTCAGATGCTGAATGCGGCAAGACTTGGGCTTGTATTTGACGAGAATTATTCTTCAGAAGTGATTTTTAAGTTGAGTGAAAGTCAGAATGCATCAGGTCAGCAGACATACAATACAGTCATTAACGGGCAGATACTTGGGAACAATCAGGTACTGTCATACACAAACGGGACAGTACGGGCGGCTTCCGACCCGTCTGTATCGGCAGATGGATATACCATCAGTTTTTCAGACGATTCTGTAGGTGTTCCGCAGAATGCGCTTCTGACAATGCAGCTTAACAAAATATATACCGTAGATATTTATTTTTATCTGGAAGGCTGCGACCCGGACTGTTCCAACAGTATACAGTACAGTACGGTAGACCTGCAGCTTGGGTTTTATGGCGTGCTTAGCCAGGAAGGGGCATGAGCATGAACAAAAAAGAAAACAACAAAACAGTCCGAAGCAGGCTGTATACATCAGTTTTGCTGGTTCTGCTGGCACTGGTCGCAGTTACAGCAGCCACGGTAGCCTGGTTTTCCATTGCGGACAGGGCAAAAGTAAAGACCATGAGTCTGGATATCGTGACAGATGCCGATCTGAGAATGGATCTTGATCCGCACAGCACGATCGACCAGTATGTAAAGACTCTTTCGTTTGAGCAGATCGCGGCGAGGATCCAGCAGGAAAAGGAATTTTCCATGGAAACAACCCCGCTGGAACCGGTGACAACAACCGATTATGAGACTTTTACCTATGAGAATGGCACAACAGTCGAAAACACCAGCGGAGCATATCTTGAATTTACGCTTCATTTTATGGCAGCCAAGGATATGGTCGTCCACCTTACAAGTGCCAACAGCAGCTCCGGTGCAGAGGATGGAACGCTGGTCATGTCAGAGAATGCAGCACTGCCGGAATCCATGCGAATTGCTTTTTCCGCAGACGGAACGATATGGGATTACGATCCGGGCATGGGAAGCGCAAGCAGCACAGAAGGTACAGCAAAGACATTCGGGCTTCCGGAAGCTTCCACAATGCACATAAACGAAGACAATGCCATGTTTTCTCTGAAAGAAGGAGTGGACAAAGCAGTAACAGTCCATATCTGGATGGAAGGAACTGATGAGGCGTGTACAGATGAACTGAGAGGATCTGATTATTCAATCCGGCTGAGATTTACCGGGGATAAAACAGATGATCAAAATAAATAAAATAACCAGGGAGAAGAAACTATGAAAGCATTAAAGAAAACGGGAACAATTGTGATCAGCGTATTGCTGTGGCTGGTAATACTGGTAGCCGCGCTGTATGCCTTTACAACAATAGCAACAAGAGACAATCAGAATGTATCAAGCCTTCTGGGGTATACCCCGCTTGTCGTAAAATCAGATTCCATGGCACCGACATTCAGTGCAGGAGACCTGATCTTTATCAAAAAATGTGACACATCCACCCTCAAAGAAGGCGATATCATCTGTTTCCATACGATCATTGACAACGAATATGCACTGAATACCCACCGTATCCAGAAAATCGATACAGTTGGAGACGCAAGAAGCTATACAACACTCGGTGATAACAACAATGGTATAGCAGATGCACATATCATTTCTGATGGTGATATTGTAGGTAAATATGTCGGAGATCTGCCAAAGGCAGGAAAAGTCATGGATTTCCTTTCCAGCAGCATGGGATTTTTGATCGTGATCGTACTTCCGATGCTTTTGTTCTTTATCTATCAGGTTTACAATCTGATCATGATCGCTATCCGCCTCAAAAAAGCAGTTGCAGTAGAGACTGCCAGAGAAACAGCAATCGCACAGGAAGAGGCCGCACAGAAAGCAGCAGCACAGAGACCGGAACCTTCTGAAGCTCAGAATGAGGCAGAAGCAGCCAAAGCAGCACTGGAAGAAGCAAGAAAAATGCGTGAAGAAGCAGAAGCGATCCGTGCCAAAGCAGAAAAAGAACTTGCAGATGCCAGAAAACAGCAGGGTCAGAGCGATTCCGGCGATGACCAGACCAAAGAGGAGGGTACAGAGTCTTGAGCGAATTCCTGAAGTTTGCATTTGAGGTTCTTTCACAGGTCGTTTACAACATCGTAACCTGGCTGGTGGCTTTTGCCAAAGTGTTCGTTACCGGCTGGTTTGAATATTTTGTGATTTTCAAAACTTACTTCCCGACGCTGAGCATTGTAGGCAAAGTTCTTTCGGTTCTGCTAATGATCCTTCTTGCGGCAATTCCGATCGTGATCATTCTGCTTCTGATCCGCAGGGCGATTCTGAATTACCAGTTAAAGGCTGACAAATCAGACAATGCGGCATTGTACAGAGAAATCGGAAGACTGAACAAGCAGGTGCTGGATCTGATGGAAGAGAAGAACAGCATCCTTGCCCTCAAGGTAAATGCCATGGGAGGCACAGAGAGAATTCCATATATGGGAGCTTCTGCACTGACTGATGATGTGATTCCAAGTGTTGGAAACGTTACTGATCCAGGCAAGGCTGTACAGGGAGCGGCAGCAAAAGCAGGAGCTGCTGCGATCATCTCGGGAACTGACGATCCGAAGAAAGCACCTGTTGTACGTGCAGTAGTTTCTTCTGACCCGGGAGAAACCGTAGAACACCGTTTCCCGAAACTTACACTTGTCGATCAGAAATATGCAGCTTTCCAGTATCCGCAGTATAACAATGATATCACACTGGAAGAATTCGTAGAGGGCTACAGACTTTTTGCCGCAAGCCAGATGAAACTGTATTATACACCTGAGATCATCCGGCGATTTGTTGCAGGTATGGCAGCAAGTAAGCTTCTGATCCTCGAAGGTATTTCCGGTACCGGTAAAACAAGTCTTCCATATTCCTTCAGCCGATATATGGAAAACCCGGCAACGATCGTATCTGTACAGCCGTCCTATCGTGACCGTACAGAGATCCTTGGTTATTTTAACGAATTTTCAAAGAGATTTAATGAGACAGAATTTCTCCGTGCACTGTATGAGGCAAATTATCGTCCGGACCCGACTCTGATCGTACTCGACGAGATGAACCTTGCACGTATCGAGTATTATTTTGCAGAGATGCTTTCCGTACTGGAAATGCCGAACGAGGATGAGTGGGTACTTGACCTTGTGCCGACGGCATGGGAGGGAGATCCTGTCAAAATGGAAGGCGGCAAGATCCATGTAAGCACCGCTACCTGGTTTGTCGGAACCGCGAACAACGATGACTCCACCTTTACGATCACGGATAAGGTTTATGACCGTGCTATGCCGATTGAGCTGAATGAAAGAGCAGATGCTTTTGAATGTGAACTTCAGCCTCGCTGCGATATCACAGCAGAGCATCTTCAGTACCTGTTCCAGAAAGCAAAAACAGAACATCCGATCAGCGAGGAATCCCTGGAGAAGCTGCAGAAGATGGACAATTACCTGGTTACCAGGTTCAAGCTTTCTTTCGGAAACCGTATTATGAAGCAGATGTACGACTTTATCCCGGTCTATGTTGCCTGCGGTGGCACAGAACTTGGCGGTATGGACTACATCATTGCACGTAAAGTACTCAAGAAATTTGAAAGTATGAACGTTACCTTTGTAAGAGATGAGATCACAGGTCTGATCAACTACATTGACAAAACATTTGGAAAAGCAGAGATGGAAGACAGCAAGTCATATCTGAGAAGAATCCAGAATTTGTATTAATCGCAGTAAGGGGATAAAACGATGGCAGAAACAACAATCAGTGATTTATATGAGAAATATACGAATCAGGTTGGCGAGGCTCTTGAGGATGACCGGTACTTCCAATATCTGTTTGAGATGGTTCAGGCAGGTGACAATACCCTCGAGCAGAAAAACAGGATTCTCCACAAAGTGATCGATGAGCAATGGCTCACCGTAGTAGAGGAAGGAATCGAAGCTATTTTTAACATTGTGGATAAACCACGTCGTTTTATTGCCACCTCAGAAGAAGTAGTACCGGTGGCACTTGCCAAGAAGATTACGGCTGACAGTGTGCGGCACTTAAGCCAGCATACGCAGTTCATCACAGAAAATGCAGCAGGAGAGATCCAGCCGACCAGGATCCTCAATGTCACGACCGAAGAAAGCTATGATCTGTATGAAAACCGTTTCGTATACCATCTGATTCAGCGGCTTTTTGCATTCGTTGACAAACGAACGGATGTAATCTTCTGGTCAACAGGAGACGAAACCTGCAACGTCATGAGCATGGAGAGTAAGATCGATGATGCTTACGAAGAAATTTCCTATAGGGTAGAAATGACGATCAAAAACCGCCAGAGCTATATCGAAAACGACACCGACCATATGGACCTCTTCAAAAGGATCGACCGTGTACGAAGACTGTCAAGGACTTTGCGGACAAGTTCTTTCTGCGATATCATGAACGGCTGTGCCAAGGTGCGAAGCCCGATCCAGAGAACCAACCTTATGATGAAAGATCCGGATTACCGCACCTGTTACAAACTATGGCACTTCATTGAGAGCTATGATGAAGTGGGATATACCATTGAGGAACAGGATTCTGCGTTACAGTTCGATGAAGAATATCTCCTGCAGATGTACATCAACTTTATCACAAATTACACCGTATTCAAGAGTCTTCTGGAATCTGACCAGAGAAATGTGATAGAGCTTGCCAAAGAGAAGCGGGAACCTGTTAAGCCAAAATTTGTCAAAGAGATCAAGGAACAGATCGTAGAGGACAGAAACATTCCGGATGTTGAGATCCGACAGGTGTTTGTAGAGGAAGTCACACAGGCGCAGCTGGATGCAGAGGCGAAACTGGAAGAAGAAACGAATCGAAGAGAAGAACTGGAACGTTCCCTCTCAGAACTGGAATTTCAGATGGACTCCCTGAACCAGCAGATGGAATTCCTGGAGCAGACCAGAATGCAGATGGAGCAGGAGCGGGCAGAACTGGAAGAACAACTCCACAACGAACAGAAAGTCCGCCAGGAAACAGAAGCTGCGATGGCAGCAGTAGATATTGAGGCGAAAAATTCAATAGAGATTGCGCAGGCAGAGGCAAAGCGTTCTGTCGAGAATCTCCAGACGATACTTGACACTGTGCGAAAAGAGAAAGAACGGGAGCTGACAGCAGCACTGGATCGTGCAGAAAAAGCAGAAAAGGATGCAAAAAACTCCCGCAAAGAAAAAGAAAAGAAACAGAAAGCTGCATCAGAAGAAATCGACAGGATCCGAAAAGAAGCAGCAGACGCGGCAGCGAGATCAAAGAAAGAATCACGGGCAGCCGTTGCCGCAGCACAGCGCGAGGCAGCCAAAGCGATCGAAGAAGCCAGACGCAAGCAGGAAGAAGCCGAGGCAGCGATGCAGAAAGCCCTGCAAAAAGCAGAGTCTGCCAGCCTTTCCCATTATATTGTAAAGCGTTTACAGGAACGCCGTGACCGCAAAAACACAGACGAGGATGACAGCAACTCATGATAAAGAAATTTTTTCTGACATTGATAAATATTATTTCCGTAATGATCATTGCGGCGGCAGTCGTGGTTCTGTGCCTGGTAGTCTTTACAAAACAGGGGGAGGCTCCGAATCTTGGAGGGTATACGGTCTTTCGTATCACGACAGGAAGTATGCGGCCTTCTTATGATACAGACACCCTGATCCTTGTAAAGAAAACCGATCCGTCACAGATCCAGGTCGGAGATGTTATTTCCTTTTATTCCGCAGACCCGGCGCTGGATGGTGCTGTAAATACGCACAGAGTCATAGCAATAGAGGAGGATGGAACGGAATGGAAATACACAACACAGGGAGATGCGAACAATATCCCTGACCAGTACGGAACCGATTCCGAGGCTCTGATCGGAAAGGTAGTCGCGTCGTCCCTGGCACTTGGAAAACTCGCACGTCTGGTAGCGAATCCGCTTGTTTTCATACCAGTGATCCTCATACCACTCGCAGTGATCCTCATCAGTAATCTGGTTCGGACTATCAGACTGGCAGGTAAGATTGCCAAAGATGAGGAAGAGGCAGCGGTTAGAGAAGCAATCCGTGAGATCCAGGAAAAAAGACAGAAAGAAAAAGAAAATTCTTCAGATAAAGAACAATAAAACAGGATTTATTAGGAGGAAAATAACATGGCAGGAAGTATACAACTGAAGAAAGGTACCAAAATGCAGCTTGCATTTGACGTACCGGTAGGGCAGGAGCCTCAGTTCAATATGCTCTGCACATTTAATAAAGCACTGGACGAATCAGCATTTCTGGTATCTGCCCCAATGGTGGACGGCAAGAGGCTTGTGCCGGATGAAAGCCAGAAATTATTGTTTAAATATACCGAAGGAGGGGAAAGCAACATTCTTGCCGGATACGTGGATGATGTTGTAAAAGAAGGAATCCGACATTATCTCAAAGTCAGACGTGTGGCAGAACAGAGACAGTTCATCAAACGTATGGATGTCCGTATGAAAGTTGAGCTTCCGATTACCTATATGCAGGATACCTGGGAACTGAATTCCGAGGGAGAAGTGGATAAGGAAAAAGGACAGACCATGGATATCTCCAACAACGGTCTTGCGGTATACATGAACCGTTGGTTTGAAGTAGGAGAGTCCTGTATCTTCACCCTTCCAAGACTTGGAACGGCAGCCGAAGGACAGCCTTCCAGAGAAGTCGTGGGAGTCATCTGCTGGACGAGGGAAATGCCGAAAGGCAGCCCGTTCCGCTTCGTAGCAGGTATCCAGTTAAGATTTGCAGACCAGCAGGAATGTCAGGATATGCAGGATTACGTGGCATACGTAAAGAAAAGGTATAAACTGTGAAAAAGAAAACCGAAAAAAAGATAAAAAAGCTCGAAAACAAGGCAGAAAAAAAGAACAAACGACATTTTTTCAAAAAGAAAAAATCAAAGACGGACCAGATCATCCGAATTGAGGAACTGGAAGCCCTGATGGAGCAGGAGGGCGGAGATGTTGATCCGGAAAAGATTGTCAGTATGTACCGGCCTCACAGGAAACGGCGGCAGATCGGAGCGGCACTGCTTCGATTGGATAAACTGAATCTTGCCCTGCTTGCAATGCTTGCTACGGTCGGTGTTCTGTTTGCTGCTGCGTTTATGCAGGAAAAAATGGGTAACTTCACGATTAACCTTGACCGTCTGGAAATGTACAGAAGAGGTATCAGCATTGCTGACAATGGTGATTTCAAGGGTGCAACTGCGAGACTTACCGCAGCCATGGTCAAAGATGCCACGAATATTTCGATCGAAGATCTTCCAGATGACCTGGACGATCATGAAGGTGCACACAATGGCAAGAACTATATGGCATATACATATTTTGTCAGAAATGCAGGAAAGATCGACCTGAGTTATAAGGCCAGGATCACTCTGGATTCCTGTTCCAAGGGAGCCGAGAACGCTGTCCGTATCGCAGTATGGCGAAACGGAGACAAAATGATCTATGCAGAACCGGCAAAAGATGGAAAACCTGAGAAAGACTGCACAAATTTCTTGTCAGATGATGTCGTATGTGAGTATAATGAAGATAGCTTCCTTGTGGGAAATGTCGATAAATATACCATTGTCATCTGGATGGAGGGCGATGATCCTGAATGTATGGATTCCATTATCGGAGGAAGTGTGGAACTGAGTATGCACATTGATACGGACTTTGACGATGATACCAGTCTCCTGTGGAAATTTGTGACGGATATCAAGGATACCCTGAACAAGAACAAGCCGATCAATGCAGCAGGAAACGAAGCTCCAAATGACAGCTATTACACAGATAAAGAAGTAACCTGGAAAACCAGAAGAAATAAATAAAAACGTTATAACCGGTGCCACAACCGCCGATTATATAAATCTACAACAGAAAATCCTTCCATGGCATGGGAAGAAGACCACTGTGGTTAGATGAGAGCCTCACCGGAGAACGGTGGAGGAAAACTCTCTTAACCGGGCCCGGTGTGAGTTTGATCTAACCACAAAAGAACTTCCCGCTTGAAACACCATAGAAGGTAAAAAACTGTATGAAGGAGAGAAGAATATGAACGAAACAAAAAACAACAGCGTAAAAGCGCTGAAAAAACAGATGGCAGCAGCTGTTGCCATGGTATGCGTTGCCGCTGTAGCGCTCGGATCAAGTACATATGCTTGGTTTGTAAGTAACAATAATGTAGATGCAACGATTAGCACAATCAGTGCACAGAGTAATGCACCATTCCTGAAAATCACATCTGGAACTGGAACAATTACGGAAGCAACAGGAACATCCTATTCTTACGGAGTAGGGGGTGACGATGCACAGGCAGACAAAGCCCTGTTCCCTGTTCAGGTAACAGCATGGACCGCCGATGCTATAACATGGCAGTCCGCATATGCGTCTGATAAAGATCGACCTGATGAGAATACATCTACACGTTTTACAGTAAAAGACGCAGATAAAGAAAAATACTATTTACTTGAAGAATTTAAAATTGGTACAGATGGAACAACAGAGGGTACTTTTAAGAACCTGAGAGTAGCAGATAATGGTGTCAAACTTGTAAACACTGTAAACAGTGCTCTTGATGGTGCGCTTCGTCTTTTAGTAGTATGCGGCGAAAACGCTGTTATTCTCAATGGAACTGGTGCAGTTGTTACTACAGCAGAAGGCTCTGGAGAAATTAGTGGTGTAAAAACTACAGCAAACGCTACTTTAGCTGATACTATTGGTAAGGGTGAGTCAAAAAATGTTAAAGTGTATGCATATTATGATGGTGCAGATGCAGATGTTTATACTTCAAACCTTAGCAATCTGAAATCCATTGCAGCAACAATTACATTTACAGCTGACGATGCAGCTGCCAATTAAGTAGCATAGATAATTTATAAAATATTTCATGGTTGTGGCATGAAATAATTGATAAGGCAGAAAGCTGTTTTCTGCCTTATCTTTTAATAAGGAGTATATTATGCAGTTGGCAGAAAATGTAAAGATATTGAAACGTCAGTTAATAACAGCGGTTTTAATGGTCGCTGTGTCGGCGGTTGCATTATCAACATCTACATATGCTTGGTTTATCAGTAACAGAACTGTTAAAGGAACAACTAGTACAATTAGTGCAGTTTCGGATGATACTGTGCTTCAAATTGTAGAAGGATTAGTGCCAGATCACGGTTCTGGCTCAACTCTTGTAGCTGTAGAAGGACATCCAATCACACCTGCTTCTACGGATGATATCAACACTTGGTATGTGCCACGAAAGTGGGTTGACAATCTGACTAAAGTCCAAACATACAAGCAACCAACATTTACAGTTCAAGATGAATATGGTGTTTACGACGGAAAATATACAGATTCTGGAAAAGACTATTATGCATATAACGTAAAAACATTTACACTTTATACTATTAGAGATACAGGAGTTGCAGATGTATACCTTGATGCAGATGCAGAAGGTGGTGCAATTGTAGTGACAAGGCTTGTAAATGGTACTCAAGTACCTGTAACAGATAAAGTTGCAGCATGTTTAAGAGTTGGTATTGTAATAGATGATGAATTGAAGTTTGTATATGCTCCTGTAGAGCCAACAGGTCATGGCAATGATGTTTATTCCATCAATAATAATTTGACTGGATGGACTGTAGTAAACGATGAATCAAGTACTAAAGCAGCAAGCTATGAACATATTAGCGGAAATGATATTTCTGACTGGGCTATCAATAGAGCCGCAGGATCAAAATATTATGATCCTACAACAGCTGGAAAGAATAAAATTGCTGAGAACGTTGATTATAATGGAAAGAAATTCCAGATATATGTGTGGATGGAAGGTACTGATGAAGCGTGTAATGGTGCAAACATAAGCGGTGATGAATCAGAATATAGTGTGTCAATTCATTTAGCTGGTGTAGCAAAATAATAAATGATTATTAAGGAGGTCATGGCAGAGCCATGGCTTTTCTTTTTCTCCGGCTTTCCCCCTATTGTCAACTATCCCCAATCTCGTCCACGCATTTTCGGTACATCTGATGAATTGCTATTTCCACGACTTCTGGTATAGTCGTGTAACTGAAAAGAGAACTTCAGAAGGGAGAAATGCAATATGCGAAAAAAGCAGGATATCATGTGGGAGCAAAGTACATTATGGGAATCGGTAGAGAAATGGGTGACTAAGTATTTGAAAAAGAATCACTCAAAATATGGTAAACTCCAGGCAAAAGCAATGAAACTTGACAACAAGGAAGAAGTTCTGGATAATCTCAGAGCTATCCGAAACTTGTTCTCCGGTGGTGAAAAGATGCTTCAATAGCAGACAGCATTCTGGTAGAAAAGCCAGCTTCTGGAAGAACAAATTCAGGCACTCATCAAGCAGAACGCACTAATTGTTATGAATCAAGAAAATACCGGGAAGAATTTGACGAGTTGGTGGAACGACATAGGCACGTCAAATTAACATGGTAAACCATGTGGTGGTGCATAGCAAAGAAGATATCCGGGTGGTGTACCGGGACGGAATTAAAAAATGATAAAAAAGAATTTGATTGGCGTACTATGTTGGAATGCATGGTACGCCAACAGATTTTTTGTTGAACAAAAGAAGTATCTTTTCATAGAAATGGTCTGGCGTATGCCAGACCATTAGATTGTTATACTGTGTTTTCATTTGGATAAATGGTAGAAAAAATCTATTTTGTAGAAATTGTATTTGCAATCTCAGGACTATCTGAATACGTATCAGCTGTTTTTTCTTCTGCGATTTCTGCAGAGGCTTTTAAGGTGTTTAGAATTTTAGCACCTTCGTCATCGTGTTTTTTCTGTGCAACATGGTAAATTTTGTATATTCCACCTACAACGACTATGGTTCCAGCAATACCAATTAAGCTGCCCTGCAGTCTTCCTTTCTGCAGATTGATTTGTGCTTCGCTTGCAAAATAGTTTATAATATGTTTAATACCATTTTGCATATTACCATTTCCGAGTTGAGATAAAGCATGGGTGGTGGATGCCGCTGGTCTCGGCGCGTTAATGAGATTTTCAATTTGTGTAGCAGTGTTCATAAAAGAGCCCTCCTTTGAAATAGATGATTTTGTTGTTGCATTTATAATACATCTGTGATAAGTTTGGGTCAAGAATAAGAATTCGCATTCTGGTGCGTATTTAATGAAATGGTTGCTAATAAACGAATAATAATTCGTATTGAAAGGATAAGTATATGATTAATGAAAATGATAAATTGAGCAAATTTGGACGCAGGCTGCTTGAAGTTGCGAATAAACGAGGTCGTGGAAATACGGGAGCTATGGCACAAGATATCTTTGACAATATAGAATGTAGAAGAATAGTAAAAATTAGAGAGCATAAAGATTATAAAAATCCATTTGAAGAAAAAGAAGCAATAAGACGTAATATACAAAACCATCTGACCAGCCCAAAGTATGACAACGTATGGAAAGTACCAAGCCAGTATATGTATGCATACAGTGTTATTTTGGATTGTTCCATTGATTATTTGTATGGAAAAACAGATATCATGTCTTCAGATTTAAGAGTTGTTGATATATGTCAAAAGACAGGGTTATCGGAAGATGCGGTAAATTGTCTTGTTGCAAATAAAATTGAAATGAATGACGAAGGTGCTTTTTCTTATACAACATGGTGGTCGGAACTGTTAAATGGTGATAGTTTTTTTGCCATTCCTATATCATGGTTAGATTATGCAAGCAGAATAGTAGAAATAAATGATCTTAATAGGCGTATTGAAGCTGTGGAAAGAGCATCAGCTGAGACCGTTAACGAAGGGTTGGACATAGTTACAAGACTTTTATTAAATGATGATAATCAAAAAACTCTGAAAAATATAAGAAAAGATAAAGAAGATACTATTCTTGGTGCGCATCACAAGATGATGTTCTGCATTGAACATTTTTTGAATCGGTATGCGGATGAATGGGCCGCGCAGCAACATTCAAATTGCAATGAAATGTATTACAAAAGTGAAATTAACAAAAGAAAAGTATTGAAAGAATACGAAAAACACAAGGGAATATAACACCTTATATTGTAGTAATAGAGAAACCAGTCTTCTATGAGGGCTGGTTTTCTTTTGTCAAAAAAACAGTTTAATTCCTGACAGTGCAAGCTGGTATACGGCTATACGCTCTGAAAGCCTTATAAAAGCAAGTTATAAAATCGTTAAAAGGTTGTTTTGTTTGAATTATATCCTTCAAAAGTATCATCGTTCAGTAAGTAACGTTGCCATGGTATGCGTTGCCGCTGTAGCACTCGGATCAAGTACGTATGCTTGGTTTGTAACGAATAATAGTGTAAAAGCTAAGAATATGACTGTAACAGCAAATGCAGATGTAGAGTTCTTGGAGATTGCAAATGTAGGAGAAAATTTCACAGGAAGTACTATTGCTGTAGAGGCGAAAACACCAGGAACTGGATTAAAATTAAACCCAGTAACGCCATTAAAGGTAAGTAATATGGACAGTACCGGTGCTGAACAGGAGGATTTGGATTTTAGCACAACAGGAACTAAAGGTACAAATGGATGGGCTGATGATTTTACTTGGAAGTGGACTACTGCTCAAGTTGGTACTGCTTCTGCTAAAGCTGACAGTGTTGCATGGAATTATGCAAACACATCTGAAAATGCATCTGAAAATGCATCTGAAAAATATTATCTGTTAAATAACTTTAAATTCCGTACTACTGTTCAGAATGTAGAAACAGCTAAGCTCTATGCATCTACAGTTGAATTAACAAAAGATGTTGATTCCAATGATATGGATGAAGCAGTTCGAGTTATGGTTGTTGGTGCAAATGGTATGCAGATTTATGATGTTGGTACTAAAACATGGACTTATTATAATGCCAACGGAGTAAAGATTGACAAAAATGCATTTGCAGGTTTGATTGATAAGGTTACATATAATCAGAATGTTGCTAGTGCTGATCATACTGTACGAGTTTATCTTTATTATGAAGGAGCAGATGACAGCTTATATACAACAAATCTGAATACAATGCAAGGTGTAACGGCAAATATTACATTCTCTGTTGATCCGACAGGATTTGGTGCTTAAATAATTTTAACATAATTAGAAAATAGAACAACTGATTGTACATGTGAATAAAAAGAAGAATCCCAGACGGTTGTGGCGTCTGGGATTTTCTTTTACCCATTTCCCATATTGTCTACTATCCCCAATCTCCTCCACGCATTTTCGATACATCTGATGAATTGCTATTTCACCGACTTCTGGTATAGTCATGTAACTGAAAAGAAAACTTCAGAAGGGAGAAATGCAATATGCGAAAAAAACAGGATATCATATGGAAGTAAAGTACACTATGGGAATCGGTGGAGAAATGGGTGACTAAGTATCTGAAAAAGAATCACTCAGAATATCGTGAACTCCAGGTGAAAGCAATGAGAATTGTGGACGAAAATCCAGCACTGCGGATACTGATAAATAATATGGAAGGTATAGTATTAACGCCGGAAGATCACAAAGCCTTACATAAATTAAAAAATGCCCATAGATTGTTCCTTTTTTTGCACATAAACCGGACGTGCATCCAAATAAGACTTTGTAATGCGGAAGGATTCTTCAATCTTCCATAAACAATGGTAGGTTTGGTAGACTTGAAGTGGTTTCATATCCAGTTCAGAGGTGACCATGAGGTTGTATCCGGCATACTTCAGATCCTCGTTGATTTTTTCTTTATCAATCTCTACCACAGGTTTTATCTTTTCCCCGTCCTTATCTTTGCTGATGATCTTCACGCATTTCATGGAATCCCCCTAATTCCTCTCTTGTCATGGCCTTGTGAGTAGCATAGTTGGAGGCTTTGTCTGCCATTTTCCGAATCTCGTTTTTGGCTTTCTTGCCAACGCAGGATTTATGGGGGAGGGGAAGTGCGCTTTCTTTGCGCATGATTTCAGTCATTTATACACAACAGGTACAAAAAGGGAGATGCGAAAAAACTCAATCGAGTTTTTTTACATCCCCTTTTTTTGAAAAAAATAAACTCAAAATGAGAGCCTATGGTATAATAAGAAATGATTCGGCAGTTATCGCATTTTTGATCAATGCAGCCTGTATCGTAATGTATGAGCAGGTTCAGGAGAATGCCAATGTCGAGATCTATGCAAGAATAGCCTATATGGATACGATGACCGGTCTTGGAAACAGAACGGTCAGTGTTACAGAATCGGCGGTGATGAGTTCGTGATTATTCTGAAAAACAAGACAGCCGAAGAAACGGAAGAAATCATAAGGCAAGTCAGAGCGGAGATTGAATTTGCCGATGAACAAAGTGACATTCCTATCTCTGTTGCAATGGGATACGCCTGGACAGATGCAGAGGAAAAGAATCTGCCGGAGCTGATCCATTGTGCTGACGAGAAGATGTATAAAGACAAAAAGAGGATAAAAGAAAATACATCTTCTGCATAAATGATAGGTTGGAAATGATAGAAATGTGCAATATATGATTACGAGGTGACGTATGAAATTACTGGTGACCGGAAATATCGGATATATTACAACAGAATTTATCGAGGAGGCTTTCCCTGAGTGTCAGATCCTTCTTCTTGGAGAGACTGAACAAAAGTCAAATCGCAATAAGAGCTTATCGGTATACCCGATTCCGAAGACGGAGGAAGAATTCAAAGACATTTTCAAGACGTATGAATTTGAGGGAGTGATTTATTTTTCTAATTATCTTACATTTCATGGGACGATGGAGGGTGAGATTGAGACTTTACACAAGCTATTATATTACTATAAGGGGAATCTGAATTCCAGGCTTCTGTATATTACAGGACCGGATAGTTTATATGAAGATACAACAGGAAAGACGCTGATGGTCCGCTCGGCAGAAGAGTTCTGCAGGCAATACGGCGAGCTGCATCAGATCGCTGTCAAGATTCTGCGTGTGCCGTATCTTTATTCCGGTACTTATGAGGAGGATTATTTTTTCAAGCTGTTCTCAACTGTGATCAATAAGAAGCAGATTACATTTGAAGAAGCACCGGCACAGGAGATGCATTTTCTTGCTTTGAGTGATCTTGGGGATTTATTATACAAGATTTTTGATAACTGGGGAGAGGGGAGCGCCTGTCTTCAGGTTCCGCAGGTATTTCATTTTACTTTTCAACAGTTCGGGGAGAGACTGGCACAGATGTTTCCGGCTGCAAACATTACCTATTTGTCAGATGTGCTGATCCAGGATGGGATATCTGATGACCACGTTCTGAGAAATGAATACGGCTGGTTTCCGAAGATTTCCCTTTTGGAGGATCTCACAGAAATTTATGAGGATTATTGTGAGAAAACGAACCATAAGACACGGAAGATCGATGTAGTAAAAACTTTTTTGAAAGCACATGATAAAATCGTGAGAATCGCGGAATTGCTGCTCACATTTTTTGTTTTTGAAGCACTGAACCGGGTGGCGGGAAATCAGGTGCAGTTTCAGATGATCGATCTGAGACTTGTTTACATCGTGCTGTTCAGCAGTCTGTACGGCATTAATTACGGGCTTGCTGCAGCGGGGATGGAAACACTTTCATTGCTGGCAGCATATACGAAAACCGGGATCGGCTGGACGACACTTTTCTACGAACCTTCGAACTGGATTCCGTTTATCTTCTATTTTGCAGTCGGCGCGATCTGTGGTTACATCCGACTGAAAAACAGAGATAATATTCAATTCATGAAAGAGGAGAATAAACTGATCCTGGATAAATTCCTGTTTATGAGAGAAATGTATCAGGAGACGCTTTCTGATAAACGGCAGTACAAGAAGCAGATTCTGGGAAGCCGTGACAGCTTTGGTAAGATTTTTGATATTACGAAAAAACTGGATATCATTCTTCCGCAGGAGCTTTTTATTGAAACTCTGCATGTGATGGAATCAGTTCTTGAGAATCATACATTTGCGATTTATTCAGTTGGAAAGAATCAGAGCTATGGACGTCTTGAGATCGCATCCCAGGGAATGACAGATGTGTTGAAAAAATCCATTTGTCTGGATGATTATCTGGAAGCGAAAGAGACGATTGTGTCCGGAAAGGTGTGGGTAAACCGGAATTTCCTGGACGGCTATCCGATGTATATGAACGGGATTCACAAGGATGGAGAGCTTGTGATGCTGATTTTCATTCAGGAAGTGGGAAATGAACAGCTTTCCATCTATTATCTGAATCTGTTCCAGATTCTCTGCGGTCTGGTAGAAACAGCACTTTTGCGCGCACTGGAATATCAGGAGGCAATCAAGAACAGGCAGTACGTGCAGGGTACACGTATATTGAAGCAGGAGTATTTTGAAGAACGGCTGTATTCCTTCCATTCTATGAGGGAGGAGAATCGGGCATCCTATGTGCTTTTGAAGCTGGAGTATCCGAAGATGACACTGGAAGAGGCAGACACAGCGCTACAGGCTTCGGTCCGTGAAAATGATGTCAGGGGGATTTCTGAAAAAGGAGAGCTCTTCCTCATTCTTTCACAGACGGACAGAAGTTCCTTGCCGATCATTCTTGCAAGACTGGAAAATGACGGCTTCGTCTGTCATGAGATCAATACCGTGGAGAATGCAAATACAGGAGAAAAATTATGATTCAGACAGTGCTTGGAGTATTCCTGATCCTGTTACATATTGTCTGCTGTGTGCTGGTCTGGCTGGGGATAAAGACACATCTGCTGAAGGTGAAAAAATATCTGATGGCACTTGTGATCTTCGTTCCTTTCTGGGGAACAGTGTGCGTGCTGCTTTTGCATTTGCAAATGCTGACCAGAAGAGACAATAGGATAGAACCGGGAGTGGAAAAGCTTCGTGTAAATGAAGAGATTTATAAAAATATTTTTCAGGCAGTTTCGGATACGGACAAAAAGATCGTTCCGTTAGAGGAAGCACTTTTGATTAACGAACCGAGAGTGCGCCGTGAACTGATCATGGATGTGTTAAATGATGATCCGGAAGAATATATGGATCTTCTGAAACAGGCCCGCATGAATGAAGATGTAGAGGTTGTCCATTATGCGATCACAGCCATGGTTGAACTTTCCAAGGAATATGATTTTCGTTTGCAGAAGATGGAGAAGCTGTATGCGGCATCACCGGACGATCCGGAGATCCTGGAGCAGTACTGTGATTTTATGGAAGAGTATCTGAATCAGGGGATTCTGGAAGCCCAGATGGAGAGAGAACAGAGGGAACGTTATATCCGTCTTTTAAGACAAAAGCTGAAGGTGAAAACGACGCTCTCCACATGTGTGCGTCTGTTCCAAAATCTGATGAAAACAGGAGATTATGTTCAGGCGAAAGAGATTCTAGGGCTGATGGATCAGAAATGGCATCGGAAAGAGGAGTTCTGGATTTTGAAGATCCGGTATCTGGCAGAACGAAAAAAGGGAGCGGAGTTGCAGCAGTGTTTAAGACAGATGAAAGAGGAGCAGATCTATCTGTCGTCTAAGAGTAAGGAGGTATTGGCTTTTTGGCTGGATTAAAATCATTGAAAACATTTCCGTTTAAAAGTATGTTGGTGATCCTGGGTGTATTTCTGATGATCGCGGTCGTCCTTTTTGCTGAACGAAGTGGAATTCAATATACTGAAAAAGACAGAAAAGTCGCATATCTCAGTCAGGAAGAAGTGGTTACGGAACAGATGGCTGCGAAATCACTGCCGAAGACCTGTCTGGTACTTCGTAACAGTGAAGATGAGGCGAGTGTGGCTGCATGGGAGCAGTTTCAACAAATTTTTAAAGATATGAAGGTTGGAACAGATGTGGTAGACCTGCAGAGTGCATCCTCTATTCCAGATTATCATGCTTATGAAACGGTTGTTGTATTACTGAGTGATGTAAGTCCGTTGAAAGAGAATCTTATGGAACTGTGTGATTGGGTGTCAGAGGGTGGGAATGTACTTTTTGCCCTGACACTTCAGAAAACAGCGTATTCATCAGTGATTGAGCAGAAGCTTGGAATCATTTCTTCCGGATATGACAATACACTTGTAGACAGTATTTATTTTGAACCGGAATTTATGCTTGGCGGGGGACAGGCTTATACGATCACAGATCCGTATGATGCTGCCTGGGCGGTCGAGTTGAGCGAAAAAGCACAGGTATATGCGAGAATCAGAGATGAAAAGGGAGCGCCGCTGATCTGGGAAAACCAATATGGAAAAGGGAAGTTTGTAGTAGACAACTTTGGACTGTATGAGAAAGCGGTGCGTGGATTCTATGCGGCTTCCTACAGTCTCCTTACTGATGTGGGGGTTTATCCGGTGATCAATGGATCAGCATTTTATCTGGATGACTTTCCATCACCGGTTCCGGAGGGAGATGCTACTTATGTGAAGCGGGACTATGGAATGAGCATTAGTGATTTCTATATGGATGTGTGGTGGCCGGATATGCAGGAGCTTGCATCCGATCACAACATTCGCTATACCGGTGTGATTATTGAAAATTATGAGGATGCGACGGATGGAACGATTAAGAAACAGAAGGATACCAGACGTTTTCAGTATTTTGGAAATATGCTGCTTCATCAAGGTGGAGAACTCGGGTATCATGGATACAATCATCAGCCGTTGAGTCTTTCAAATGTGGATTATGGTGACGTGCTTCCGTATGATACATGGAAAAATGAGGCGGCCATGAAAAAGGCTGTAAAAGAATTGATCCATTTTGGAGAGGATACATTTCCCAGTGTATCAATGTCAGTCTATGTACCGCCGTCCAATGTATTGTCAGCAGAAGGAAGAGAGATGCTCGCGAAAGATTTCCCGGAGATCCGGACGATCGCCAGTAATTATTTCACCGGTGAGTTTGCGTATGTGCAGGAATTTGAAGTTGCAAAGGATGGGATTGTAGAACAGCCGCGTATCATCTCCGGTGCAATTATCGATGATTATATGAAGATGGCGGCACTGTCGGAATTAAATATGCATTTTGTGAACAGTCATTTTATTCATCCGGATGATCTTCTGGACGAAGACCGCGGTGCAGCGCTTGGCTGGGAAAAGATGAAGAGCAACCTCGCTGAATATATGGACTGGCTGGTGGATTCGGCACCGTCCTTGAGACAACTCACCGGTTCGGAACTATCCGGTGCGATTCAGCGTTATGGAGCGGTTACATTTACAAAGACAGTGACAGAGCAGTCTATAGAATTGAAGCTTAAAAACTTCTATGATGAAGCATATTTTATGGTGAGGATCAATGAAGGAACACCGGGTGAAGTTTCGGGAGGAAAACTTACACATCTGACAGGAAATCTCTATCTGCTTCAGGCAAAGGAACCAACAGTAACTATCGAGAAATTAGAAGATTGAAATACAAAGCGGTAACACGCGACAGATAAGGAGTTAATTGTGAGAATCTGTCTCATATTGGAGGGGTGTTATCCCTACATATTTGGAGGTGTATCCACCTGGATGCACCAGTATATCAATGAAATGAAAGAGCATGAGTTTGTTCTGTGGGTGATTGGGGCAAATGCGAAGGATAAAGGGAAATTTGTCTACGAGCTTCCGAAAAATGTTGTAGAAGTTCACGAGGTCTTTCTGGATGACGCCTTGCGGCTGAAGGATTCAGGAAAAATGCTTCATGCCTTTACAGAGGAAGAGACGAACAGCCTGAAAGAGCTGATGCTGTGTAGACGCCCGAATTGGGAAATCTTGTTTCGGCTCTATCATGACCAGAAGCTGAATCCTATGTCTTTTTTAAGAAGTGAGGAATTCCTGAATATATTGACGGAGTGCTGTATAAAAGATTATCCATATACTCCGTTTGCGGATGCATTTCACACAATGCGTTCTATGCTGCTTCCGGTCCTTTATCTAATGGGAAGTGAAGTGCCCAAGGCAGATGTCTATCATGCAATCTGTACAGGATATGGCGGACTTCTTGCATGCCTGGGCGGGTATGTTTATAAGAAGAAAGTGCTGCTGACAGAGCATGGAATATACACAAGAGAGCGTGAAGAAGAGATCATTCGTGCAAAATGGGTACAGCCGGCATTTAAAAAGCAGTGGATTTCTTTCTTCTATATGCTGTCGGATATTATTTATACGAGAGCGTTTCTAGTCTCAGCATTATTTACCAATGCCATGCATGCACAGATCCAGATGGGATGTGACAAGGAGAAATGTCGTGTCGTTGAGAACGGAATCAACTATGAAAGGCTTTCCCCTATTCCATTGAAAGAGGAAGACGGATGGGTTGACATCGGTGCGATCGTGCGTCTGGCACCGATCAAGGATATCAAGACGATGATCTATGCGTTTTATGAGCTTTGCACGACAAGAGAACATGTGCGTCTCCACATTATGGGAGGCGTCGATGATGAGGAGTATGCGCAGGAGTGTTATGCGCTGGTCGATCAGCTTCATCTGGAAAATGTGATCTTTACAGGACGAGTGGATATCATCTCTTATATGGAGAAGCTGGATTTTACAATTTTGACGAGTATATCGGAAGGACAGCCGCTGTCTGTTTTAGAATCATTTGCTGCAAGGCGGCCTTGTGTGACTACAGATGTAGGATGCTGCAGGGAGCTTCTGAATGGTAATGAGGAGGATCGATACGGAACAGCAGGATATTGTGTTCCACCGATGTATCGAGAGGGGCTCGCGCAGGCAATGGATCAGATGTGCGCTTCCAGAGCTCGGAGACTCCGCATGGGGGAGAATGCACAGAAACGAGTGAAAGCATATTATCGAAAAGAAGAAATGATTGAAAAGTACCGGAAGATGTATCAGGAGGTGGAAGAGGCAGATGGCCGGAATCGGATTTGAGTTAAAAAAATTATTCCAGAAGCGCGGACTTGCAGCGACGGCAAAAGCGTATGGGTATGCAGGAGTGATCTGTACAGGTCCGATGCTGCTCGGTATCGTGCTGTTGGTAGGAATCGCTTTTATCTGCGATCATACCGGTGCGACGAGACATAACCGGGAACTTCTGAACTGTATGATTACTTACACACTTCTCGCTTCGTTGACCGTGACCAGTTTCTTCTCTATGGTCGTGACGAGATATATTGCGGATATGCTGTATGAAGAACGCCACGAGGCGGTGCTTTCTTCTTTCTGGGGTTCAACAGCGATCCTGCTTGTAGTCGGCGGAATCATGTATGGGATTTTTCTTCTGTTTTCAGGAATCAATCTGATCGATCAGTTTTTGTGCCTGGAGTTTTTCGGAGAATTGATCGTCACCTGGAATGCGATGAGTTATCTGACAGCGATCAAGGATTACAAAGGGATTCTTATTTCATTTATTACAGCGGTAGCGGTATCATTGTTGGTCGGATTCCTATTGATCCTGATTGGGATTCCACATGTAGAGGCGTTGATGATCGCAGTTACGATCGGTTATGGAATTATGCTGCTTTGGGATGTGACGCTGTTGTACCGTTATTTTCCGCAGAGAGAGATCAGTGCATTTTTCTTTTTACGCTGGGTGGATCAGTTCCTTCCGCTTGCGTTTACAGGCTTGTTCACGAACATCGGACTATTTGCACATCTTGTTATCATGTGGTGCGGACCGATCCGTGTACATGTTCAGGGATTATTTTATGGTGCACCGTATCATGATGTACCTGCGATGATCGCCTATTTGACGATTCTTATTACAACCGTTAATTTCGTTGTATCTGTGGAAGTGAATTTCTATCCGAAATATCGGAATTATTATAGTTTGTTTAATGACAAGGGAGAAATCAAGGATATCCTGCAGGCGGGAAATGAGATGAGAAAGGTTTTAAACATGGAGCTGAAATATACGGCGTTAAAGCAGCTACTTACAACGGCGCTGGCGATTTCGATCGGACAGCTGCTTCTGACATATCTTCCGCTTGGATTTAATGATCTTATGGAAGGATATTTCCGTACACTCTGTGTCGGCTATGGACTCTATGCAATTGCTAACACAATGATGTTGATCTTACTTTATTTTACAGATTACAAGGGAGCATTATTTGCAACAGGAATGTTCGCCGCGTGTACGACGACATTTACCTGTGTGTCTTTATTCTTCCCACAGGTGTATTATGGGTTTGGATTTTTGCTGGGAAGTGCGGTGTTTTTTTTGATCTGTACACTGCGTCTTGGATATTTTATAAAAAAACTACCGTATTATATTTTGAGTGTACAGCCGATCGTAGCAGAGGATAAAACAGGTTTCTTCACACGGCTTGGATGCTTTTTGGAAGAGAAAATAGAGAGGGGAGATAAGCTTGAAAAAATATAAATTACTTGCGTTGGGATGTGCCCTTTTATTAGGAATGTCCTGTTGCCTGACGGGATGTACCACCCCGGAGAACACAGGGGATACTTCAAAGAAACAGACAGAACAACAGGAAGAGATAAAAAAGGCAGAGACACAGGATATCAACGACGTTCACCTCAGGGATAAGGATAGTCTCTATGAAAATGATGACGAGACGAGTGTTGTGACGATGTATCTCACCGTTTCCCGCGGAAATTCTTCAGAGGGAACGGATCACACCTGGAAGGAGATCAACAGTTATTCGGCCTATGATTATGACAAGATGGGAGTAGACCGTTACCAGACAGCGGCGCTTCTTCAGGTTGGTGATGAGTCAGGTCCGCAGAGAGGGGAGGTTGGATATGGTGAAAATGTGCCGAATGCTACTGTGCAGATCAGAGGACAGACATCAAGCCGTAATGCACAGAAAAACTACAAGATTGAGCTGAAGAAGAACAAAGGAACCTGGCGTGGACAGCGCACAATCAATCTGAATAAACATCAGACAGAGGGAATGCGTTTCCGTAATAAGCTGTCCTACGATCTTCTGAAAGGGATACCGCAGCTGATGTCTCTTAGAACTCAGTTCGTACATTTATATGTAAGAGATCTTACCGAGGGGGACAGCTCAGAATTCCAGGACTATGGATTGTACACACAGGTGGAACAGCTGAACAAGACAGGAATGAAGAACCATGGAATGGATTCGAAAGGACAGTTGTACAAAATTAATTCGTTTGAGTTTTTCCGCTATGAAGATGTAATAAAAAAAGAAGACGATCCGACCTATGACCAGAAAGCCTTTGAAAAGCTCCTGGAGATCAAAGGAAATTCAGATCATACGAAACTGATTCAAATGCTGACAGATCTGAATGATATTTCTCAACCGATTGCGGATATCCTGGATCAATATTTTGACAGAGAAAATCTGACGTACTGGATGGCGTATCAGATACTGACCGGAAATGTAGATACACAGAATCGTAATACATATTTATATAGTCCACAGAATTCGGACACATGGTATCTGATTGCGTGGGATAATGACGGCTCTTTCATGAGAACCGAATACAACATTCAGAATCGTTTCGATCAGGAAAGTTGGGAATGTGGAGTCAGCAATTACTGGGGAAATGCTCTTTTTCAAAGATGTCTGCAGTCCGAGGATTTCCGTGAGGAACTTGACGCGGCGATCCAGGATCTGAGATCCTATCTCAGTGTGGATCGGATCAGTAGTATGATAGAGGAATATCGTACAGTTACTCAGAAGTATTTAAATCAGATGCCGGACCAGATGTATGCACCGTTGACTGAAGCGAAGTATGAAACAATTGCATCGGCAATCCCTTCAGAGGTAGAACAAAATTATAAACTTTATAAGGAGAGCCTGGAAAAGCCAATGCCGTTTTATATCGGAAAACCGGTGATCGAGGGAAATATTTTGAAGTTCAACTGGGACGCATCGTATGACTTTGATGCAGAGACGATCACTTACACAGTTGAACTGGCAAAAGATTATAAGTTTAATGAGATTGTATTTCGTCAGGATAATATTCAAATTCCGGAAGCGGAGACTACAGTTCCGGCAGATGGTCAGTATTTTGTGCGTATCCGTGCGACAAATACATCTGGACAGACGCAGGATGCTTTTGATTATTATGTAACAGACGCTGGAAAGAATTATGGTATGAAATGTTTCTACATTACAGGCGGCCAAAATGTTGAGGAAGATATTTATGAGGAATGATTTATCAAAAGAACGCTTCCGTAATGAATGGAAATATCTGATCAGTACCAGTGAGAAAAAATTGCTGGAGCTGAGGATGAAGCATTTGCTGAAAAAGGATCCAAATGCAAAGGGAAATGGTTATATGATCCGCAGCCTCTATTTTGAAGATTATTTCAACAGCGCTTATGCGGAAAAGGAATCTGGTGTCCTGATGCGAAAAAAATACAGGATCCGTATTTATGATTGTAGTGACCGTTCGATCAAGCTGGAGCGGAAGAAGAAATTCGGAAGTTATATTTATAAAGAAAGTGCTCCGCTGACAAAGGAAGAATTCTATAAGATCCTTGATGGAGATTATAAATTTTTGTTAAGCAGTCCGTATCCGTTGTGCAGAGAATTTTATGTGGAATGTGTCAGCAATCTCATGCGTCCACGCACGATCGTTGACTATGACCGTGTACCGTGGATCATGGATGAGGGGACAGTCAGGATTACATTTGACAGTGATGTGAGGGCTGCGGTCGGAAGTTATGACATCTTTGATCCGTCCCTTCCGACACTTCCGGTGCTTGAACCGGGGAAACTGGTTATGGAAGTGAAATTCACAGAGATGCTTCCACAGATCGTGCGTGACTTGCTTCCACCAAATGCACAAGAATTCACAGCAGTATCAAAATATGTACTCTGTTATGACAAATCGCAGTATTTGCATGGATTTGAATATTGGAATGAAACACAGGAGAGAAAACTATTATGAGTATACAAGATATGATTAAGAAGTCGGTGCTGGAATCCGGCGTATTTGACAGCTTTAATGCACCGAAGATGGCAATTTCGCTGATCATTGCATTGCTTCTTGGAGCGGTGATCTATATGGTTTACAGCAAATTTTATGTAGGGGTAATCTTTTCCAGAAGCTTTGCGGTTACTTTGGTCGGAATGACGCTTCTTACCTGTATGGTTACTCTGGCGATCAGTACGAACATTGTGATCTCACTTGGTATGGTCGGAGCGTTGTCTATCGTTCGTTTCCGTACAGCGGTGAAAGATCCGATGGATCTGCTATATCTTTTCTGGGCGATCACTACAGGAATCACAACCGGAGCAGGAATGTATGTGCTGGCTCTGATCGCGGCAGTTGTAATGATCGCAATGATCTTTTTGTTCTATCATAAGCAGCAGAAGGGCAGGATCTATATCGCAGTGATTCATTATCAGGGAGATGAGGCAGGTGATGAAATTATCCGCAATTTTGGAAAAATGAAATATTTCATAAAGTCAAAGACGATGCGTGGGGAGAAAACAGAGATGGCAGTTGAGGTATTCTGTCGGCAGAATGATCTCGATTTCACAGAGAGGATCCGGAAGATCACAAATGTAGAAGATATTACATTGATCCAGTATAATGGAGAGTATCACGGATAAAATGAAAAGATTATAACTGGTTGATTTATGCGGTAATCACAAGCCGAATAGATTCTTTGAATCGAAGAAAAACGCTTAGTAAGAGCCTTGCTTCGGCAAGGCTCTTATTTTGTGGAAAAGGAGATGGTGTAAAGGTTCCACATCTTGCAGCCAGTGAAATTGTAATAAATAATTTTATGGTGAGTGGTTTGGCGAGCCGATCGATAACTGACAATGCAGGCTGGCATACGCAAAATACACAGATTTTCTATCCAGCAATATTGACGTATGAAAAACTTTATGGTATTTTGTTTTTGATAAAAATAGAAATTATTTAAAGGCAAACCTGCTGAAAGGCAGGGACGCAAAACCAGAAGGGGCTAAAGTCAAAAAGTTTGACCAGGTCAGCCGGTTGCCACTGTTTCCATATCATATATAGAAAAGATGTGAAAACGGAAGAGATTTCGATAACTTTTATACTATACGGATGTGTGATTTTGAAGAAATGTAGTAGGGACACTGGCATATTTTGGCATGTGTTCTTTTTTGTATGCCCAAATGGGTAAGAAAACTGGCAGGGACAGGTTCTCTGTATACAGATAAAAGCAGGATGAAGAAGGCATAAGACGGAGAGAGGATTTTT
>ERZ838399.893-NODE-893-length-33106-cov-4.728268_pt1 | contig 33106 bp, 38 predicted proteins | sample MGYA00519683_ERZ838399 | MGnify/ENA primary metagenome ERZ838399 (study PRJEB31850, sample SAMEA3708833) | human gut metagenome | biome: human gut; feature: human-associated habitat; material: faeces | place: China | collected 2014 ...
CCTCAGCAACCACTGCGTCAGCACCTGCTTTTTGCATCATCTTTGCCAGTGCCACACTTGCCACAACCGGAACAACTTTGATTCCGGCAGCTTTCCACATTTCCATGTATTTGCCAGGGTTTCCGGCACCGGTTGTCACAACTTTGATACCTTCCTCCACAACAACATGTGCCACTTCCTCTGCATATGGACTCAGCAACATGATATTTACACCAAATGGCTTATCTGTCAGTTTTTTTGCTTCGCGGATCTGTGTCCGAACCACATCGCCCGGCGCACTTGCCGCTCCGATCAGTCCCAGACCACCTGCATTGGAAACTGCTGCCGCCAGATGATAATCTGCTACCCAGGCCATGCCGCCCTGAATGATCGGATATTCAATTCCAAAAAGTTCTGTAATTCTTGTCTTCATTTAAATTTATTCCTCTACACCATGTGCTTTCAGATAATCAATGATTGCTCCAACTGTTGTAAGGCTCTCAAGTTCCTCAGACGGGATCTCGATACCATACTCCTCTTCCAGAGCCATAACCAGCTCAAATAAATCTAAGGAATCTGCATCCAGATCCTCTTTGAAGTTGGACTCCAGTGTAATTTTATCCTCATCTACAGATAACTGATCAGCGATCATTTCTTTCATTTTCTCTAACATAATTTTATTCTTCCTTTCAAATAATTTTTATTTCAAATATTTTGATATTCAAAGTATATTAGATTTCTTTTCCTTTGTCAATAAAAAATTTTGAAAAAGAATTGACTTTTGTTCTACGAATTTTTATACTTGTAGTATTCTATGGGGTAAATTCCTATATAGAGAATATATAGAAAAAGATGAGGGCAATTAAAATGAGCAATATGAATAACACAAATAATGAAGAAGAAATCTTCGATCCGCAGGAAATGTTTGTTACTCTGGATCTGGATGATGGTTCCCAGCTGGAATGTCAGATTTTGACAATTTTTGATGTAGATAATCAGAATTACATTGCACTGGTTCCGGTTGATAATGATGAGGAAGTGATCTTCTACCGCTACTTTGAGGATGAGGAAGGTAATCCGTCTCTGGAGAATATTGACAGTGATGATGAGTTTGATGCTGTCAGTGACCGGTTTGATGAGTTACTGGATGAGGAAGAATTTGATCAGATGTAATTTGCATTCAAAACGAAAATTTATGAAAAGGGAGAGTCAAATTATCTCGCTCACTAACAATCGTTCGCTGAGAAAAATTTGGCTCTCCCTTCTTTTACTTTTGTGAATTTTATTCTTCTGTGACTGGTTTTTAGGTTATGAAAAGCCAGCGGTTAATATATTTTTATCTAGTACATTTTTGCTTTTATGATACACAAGATAATATCTCTTTATTGGTCTTCTATCGTTTAATTCTGGCAGATTCGCACTCTGTCAGGAACCGTGACGGATCCATGTCTTTATTTCGAATCTGATGCGACCAGAGCAGATACAACCGGTTCTTCGCCCGCGTCATTCCGACGTAGAACATTCTGCGTTCTTCTTCCAAATCTGCATCCAGCACTGCTTTTTTATTTGGCATGACTTTTTCGTTTACGTCTACCAGAAATACCGTATCGTATTCCAATCCTTTGGATGAATGTAATGTGCTTAAGTTTACTCCATCTGTCGCTTTGTAGCTTTTTGCCTGTTCCTCCAGTTCTTCCCGCAGCTGTTCGATATGCTCAAACCAGGTGTCAAAGGCATCAAATCCTCTGGCATTTTCCTGCAATTCATCCAGCACGTCTGTCAGATCTTCGAATGGAATCCGACGCACATCCGCATATTCCCGCAGATAATCTTCATATGCCACACCTTTGCGAATATAGTTGATGGCAGAAAACGGGCGCATTCCCGCGATCACCTTCAGATCCATCTGCAATTTTTCCAAACGTTGCACCATCCACCCCTGATCCTCATAAAATTCTTCCCACACATCAAAAGCAACTTCCTCATCGGGCAGACTTTCTCTGGAAAGATACCGTTTCGGACGGTTCATGATCTTCAGAAAATTGCCGCGGCTGCGGTCACCTCTGGCAATGTCTATGTACGCAAACAAATCCCGCGTGATCCAGTGATCGTAAATATTCGGGATCCGGTCTTTTGCCGTAAACGGAATACTGTAATCCAGCATCATTTCCATCAGAAAGCGTGGCTGCATATTGGTACGGAACAGCACTGCCATATCTTTGTACTCCATTCCTTCCCGGTGCAGACGCAAAATTTCCTGTATCACATACAAATTTTGTTCCCGCTGTGTCTGAAATTCCTGTTTTACCACCGGAATCCCCGTTTCTGCTGCCGGTGTAATCTGTTTTTCAAATCGTTTTTCATTAAAGGAAATCAGATTTCCCGCCTGCTTGACGATCTCCGCTCCGGAACGATAATTGGTATCCAGTATTATTTTTCCGGCATTTGGATAATCCTTTGTAAAATTCAGCATAATCTCCGGCTTTGCCCCACGAAATCGGTAAATGGACTGATCATCATCACCGACGATAAACAGATTATCCTGCGGTGCCGCCAGCATTCGGATAATGTCATACTGAATCTGATTGATATCCTGAAACTCATCGATCAGAATATACTGATATTTCCGCTGCCATGCCGCCAGAATATCCGGACGCTGCACCAGCAGTTCCTTACAATATACCAACATGTCATCAAAATCAATGAGCCGGTTCTGATGTAAAAAGGATTCATAAGCTTCGAATATTTTTCGAAAGACATCCTGTCCACAGCAGGATGAATAGTAATGTTCCAGATTTACCGATGTGTTTTTCACCAGACTGATTTCAGAGAACAGACTGGAAATAAATTCATTCTCATCATCATATTCCAGACGCAGTCGGTGAATATATTCCTTCATAAACTGCAATCGCTGCTCTTCTTTTACAATGTTATCTGCCGTATAGCCATAGGCATGTTTTAAAATCATAAAATAGACCGCATGAAAAGTCCCGAAAGATACCGATACTCTCCTGCCGCCCATTAATTTTTCAAACCGCTGTCTCATCTCCGTGGCTGCCGCTTTCGTAAACGTAATGACTAAAATGGAGGATGGCGGTATATGGTATTGTTCGATCAGATGCTGCACCCGGCGGGTGATGACCAGAGTCTTTCCAGACCCCGGTCCCGCCAGCACAAGCTCAGGTCCGTCTTTGTGCCTGATCGCATTGATCTGACTTGTGTCAATCTTCATAAATTATTTTAATTCTATCTCCCGTAATTGTTTCGGAGGCAGTTTTTTTGTAGAATCCTTAACAATCTGCTGTACTTCCTTCTTCGCATTCGGTACCGGAATCAGCGTACCAGCTCCGGCTACACATCCGCCCGGGCATCCCATGCCTTCGATCAGATATCCGTTCTTCCGACCAGCTTTTGCAAGCATCAGTACCTTTTTACACTCATCCAAACCTTCGACATGCTCAATCAGCACTTCTACATCCGGATAATACTCATGGATACAGTTTTCGATTGCCTGAGACACACCTCCGGCTACCGCATAACCACGACCAGCTCCAGTTGCATCATGCAGATGTCCCTGACTCTCAATCGTCTTCGGATCAATGCCACGCGCCTCAAACATGGCATCCAGTTCTTCAAATGTAATAACAAAATCCACATCACTGCGGACTGTTTTTCTCATAGCTTCCAGTTTCTTTGCCGCACACGGTCCGATAAATACAACCTTTGCATTCGGATGTTCTTTCTTGATACTGCGGGCGGTTGCCACCATCGGTGTCAGCTCCTTGGATACACTGTCAATGATCTCCGGGAACTGTTTTTTCGCCAGCATGGACCATGCCGGACAGCAGGATGTCAGCAGGAATGGCTTTTCTCCTGTTTTTACATGGTAAACATAATCATGTGCCTCTGTCACAGCTCCGATATCCGCACCAAGTGCTACCTCATATACCTGTGAAAATCCTAATTTCAGCAGTGCTGCATAAATTTTATCCGGTGTCGCCTCTTTGCCAAACTGTCCTGCATAAGCCGGTGCGATCTCCGCAACAACTTCTCCACCGTTTTTCATACAACGAATCAGCTGGAAAATCTGGGATTTATCTGCGATGGCACCAAACGGACAGCTTACCATACACATACCGCAGGATAAGCATTTATCCTGATTGATAATAGCTCTGCCATATTCATCAGATTCAATTGCCTTAATACCGCAGGCAACGGAACAAGGACGCACCTTTTTACCGATTGCATCATACGGACAGGCGCTTTTACATTTTCCACATTTGACACATTTTGACTTATCAATATGTGCCTGTCCATCCACATGTGTGATCGCATCCCGCGGACATACTTCCATGCAGGAATGTGCCAGACATCCACGGCAGAGGTTACTTACCTCATATACATTATCCTCACATGCGTTACATGCAGACGGAATTACCTGCATCAAAGGTGGCTCATAATACATCTCATCCACGGTTGCTTCATCCAATCCGCTTGTAATATGAACCGGTTTATTCTGTGGTCGAAGAGATAATCCAAGTGCCAGTCTGGTACGTTCGGAACTTACTGCACGCTCTCTGTAAATACTATCTCTGAAACGCGGATTCTCATCCGGAGATAACTTGTATGGAATTGCCTCCAAATCATCATTGATATTTTCAGACTCATACGCAATACGCGCAACCTCAACAAAAACATCTTTCCTTAAATCCGAAACCTGTGTGTGTAATCCTCTCATATAAACTAATCACCCTTTCCTATGGTCTCTCCTATCCCTGCCATTAGTTTAAAGCCTAACCCCTGCCCGGTCAATAGAAAACACCTGGGGTACTTAACAAAAAACAATCAGTTACCATTTGCACACTATCCCCCGCCTTTTCATATGATAAAACAAACCTTAGAATAGGAAAGGACATCATATTTTGAACTGTAATTGCAATTCTATGAACTCTGATCGTCCGTATATGACGGATTTTAAACGTCCCGACTGTGAGAACCAGACCATTGCCATGGCCTACGTTCCCTGGCAGCAGTTCCGGAATCTGTATGATCTGGACCGCGCCCTTCAGGTCGGTACTATTTTTGCCGAATTAGATAAACCGTTTACCGGGAAAGGAGGTATGTGTCGTGAACGCAGCATGTAATGTAGAAAAACAGCGGCTGATGAACGCCATTTACCAGTGTGGATTCGCCATCAGCGATATTACCCTCTTTCTGGATACCCATCCAAAAGATCCGGATGCGCTGGATTATTTTCAGCATATGAAACACAAATATAACCATTTTGTGGCAGAATATGAAACAAAATTCGGTCCCCTTACCCAGACCGGAGAACAAAGGCAGAATTATTGGCAGTGGGCCGTATCACCGTGGCCATGGGAAAGGGGGTACTACTAATTTATGTGGAATTATGAAAAAAGATTACAGTATCCGGTTTGTATCACGAAATCCAATCCGGCGATCGCGAAGATTATCATCTCCCAGTTTGGCGGACCGGACGGAGAACTCTCCGCTTCCATGCGGTATCTGTCCCAGAGATATGCGATGCCTTACCGGGAAGTAGCAGGGTTATTGACCGACATTGGAACAGAAGAATTTGCTCAAAGAAGATGGAAGTGACTACTATATATAAAATAAGAAGGTTTGAGAAACTTGTATATGATTATATTACACGATTACCCGCCCTTTTTCAACTCTGGCAGCGACATTTCCGGAATAATCGAAGTCTACCTTTCCATCTTTCACATACCAAATACCATTGTTGTTTTTCGCCAGACCGGTATAATCAAAGTCAACTTTTCCGTCCTTCAGATACCACCAGCCATTCTGATTCTGTGCCAGACCGTTAAAAGTAAAATCCACTTTTCCATTCACGATCTTCCACCAACCGTTTTCGTTTTTGGCTACCGTATTGGAGTTGAAGTCAACTTTTCCGTTTACGATATGCCACCAGCCATTGTTGTTCTTTGCGATAGTATTCGCTGAGAAATCAACCTTGCCGTTTTTAACATACCACCAACCATTTTTATTCTGCGCCACCGTGGTGATGTTGGATGCGATTTTGCCGTTTTCGTAATAGTACCAATTGCCATCGGATGCTTTCTGGTCTGCCAGACCGTCTTTTATTCCGTCTGAAATAGTTTTATTCATAATTCCCTCCGCTATCGCTTTTGCTACTTCCTTGTAGCCAACTTTCATGTACTGGTTATAATCGTCGCGATCATCAACAAAGCAGATTTCAATTAAGATAGCCGGTGCTTTAGTATGGTTAAGGACATACAGATCGCTTCTAATCACAATTCCGCTGCCGTGTCTTTTGAAACCAATTCCTTCCATTCTGGAAAGAATACGTTCTGCAACTGCTTTCTTTCCTTTGTTGTCAGCACTTATATGACATTCCACTCCGCCCTGCCGACCGTCTCCGGTATTATCATTTCTTCCAAAGTTCAGATGAAGCGAGAAATCAAAATCAACAGTATGCGCATTGCATTTTTTTACGATTTTCTCAAGCACGTCCCTCTGGTTCTTGCCGTTATCCTCCGTACAATCATATACGGTGTTACCGTACTGGCGCAGATAATTGATAAGTTCGCCCTTTACCAGTCTGTTTTCTCTTGACTCATCCAACAGACCTGATGCGCCACATGCAATCTTTCCCGCTGGGTTGTGACCAGCATGGACGTTATATGTTGCCATTATTATCATCCTCCTCATTCTCATCAATATTTACTGCATTTTCTGTATATCTTTTAATATTCTTCACAATCGGCATTAGGAATTTCGGAATACTTACTCCAATATCAATCATATTTTCCAGAATACTAATCAGTTCATTACAGATGATCCAGATTGCCACAAAACAGGCAACCAAAAATGTGATGTGCAGATCATATCCCAGCGCGCCAGATGCGTATTTTAATAGCTGGTCAATGATTGCTCCAACAACTACCAGAAGCCACATGGTTACCTTTTTCTGGATTCCGCGAATACTCTTATAGGAACTGATTTTCCCATCCGTCCGGTATTTCGCCGCCATCAGCCCCGTTGCATAATCAATGATATTGCATGCCACCATCAGAAGCACCGGTATATACAGAACTCCCAGGATAGACGACAGGAATGCCATAATCCCCGTGACAATTACTTTTGCTGTGTTTACATTGTTCATAAGCGTTTTTCCTTTCTATTTTTGCTTATAAAAAGAGCCGGCACCGAAGTACCGACTCAAGTTACCTAATAATTTTAAAATTCTTCACCCGTGATTTCCGCATACTGTTCTGCTGTAATCACACCCTTATCGCAGAACTGTCTGACCTGCTTACGTGTGTACAGCTTAAGGCTGTAGAATCTTTTAATTTTCTCATACATTTTCGTTACCCTCACTTTCCAGCAACGTATCAGTCATCAGTGCCGTATACATCACCTGTGCTTCAATTCTGTCCTCTGCCGTAGCTTCTGGCTCTGGGATTTCTGACTGCATCTGTTCGATTTCTGCAAGTTCCTCCGCCGTCATATCACGATACACCAATCCCATCACAGGCACTTCACGGGTGCGGACTTCTTCATGTTCTTCAACGGTCATTTTTCCCTCATCGTCATATTCCGCTGGAATGGTTACGGTGTATTCCTCTGTTCGTGTTCCTGTTTGTTTGTACTCAGCTATTCTCATGCGTATTTCACCTCAACAATTAATCTTGTTCTAATTGGAATATTGTAGTATTTTCCACCACTGTTTTTACCAATTCTTACATTTGTAATGCCATTGGTATTTTGCAAACCATTCTTAAACGATAAAGATTCAGACACGCTATTGATTTGCGTATACCAATCATTATTACCATATTTAGAATAGTTTCTTAGTATATTAAATTCGTATAGAAAATCAGCATACACTTCTGTAAGATTGTTGTTACCTGAGAATGCATTCGGAATGCCAAACGCATAATTATTATTTTTATTTGCGGCACATTGTAATGCATATTGCATATCGTCTTTCGGAGAACTGCATATAATATGAACAGATGATACTTTTCTTTTGAAATCAACGTCTACAAAGTCTGTTTCTTCCTCCAACGTTACATCAGCAATCAGCTCCCAATCATCAATTCCCATCCTATCTCTAGCCGCCGCCCGTTCATCAGAAGTCCACACAGCACCTTTTCCGTCACACATGGCAGCTTTGACAGCGTAGTCCAATGCATTTCCCATCAATGGTTTTGAGAAAAGTCTTTTATCTATTTCATTATTGGTCAGTCCAATCAATCGCATATTGTTATTGCTGTCCACATCTAAGCCATAATTTCCTACCTGAATGCCAACTACCCCTGGCTTTCCTCTGGAAGCAATCGGTATCTCTGCCGCGCCATCTTTTACAATGCTTTCCCCATTAATTCGCACATCAGTATTAGAATCATCTGCCCATTCTCCGATAAAAGAGCCGTCTTCATTCACAGATTTAATCCTAAATATCTTCCCTGCTACCGGATTTTCTGGCGCCGTAATTTTTCCGGCTACCGCCTTTTTTAATCCACCATCGTCATATGGGTTTTCAATGTAAGTGGTTTCTCCCGGATCTCCCTTATCACCTTTCTCACCCTTTTCTCCCGGTGCACCGTCTGCTCCATCGAACACTCCGCTTTCCTTAGCTTCTGCCAATGCAGTGTCTATTGCTTCTGGAAGTTTCGTGGCATCCAACTTTCCACTGATGTCCTGATGCTTCGTAAGGTAACCGCTGTCATTCTCCAATTCAGAAGTTTTCGTTGGTACTTTGATATCTTCTGCTTCGAATACGGTAGGTTTTCCTTCTTCATCAATCTCCTTGACCACAAGAGCCTGTCCGACTTCTGCGGTATCTGGACGGGTGACTTTTTCTGACACGTCAGCGTTGAGATTATTTACTGCGTTCTCTGCCCGATCAGCCGCTTCATTCACAGCTGCAATCGCTTCACGGAATAACTCCTGATCCTCCGGGCGGTCAATGGCTTCTGGGCGTGGACGGGATTTTACTTTCATTGCGATTTTGTATTCCGTGCTACCAGAATCATCATCCGTTAAGTATACGAATACATATATCCAATAATCCTGTGATGCATCGTCATTCTCCAATAATGAATCTGGAATTACTACATCTGTCACTCCGTCTTTGGTAGTTCCTACTCTGGTTACCGATGTTCCGCCCTTTTCTGTCAGCGAAAAGTGAATCTCTACAGCCGGTGGAAGTCCAAGGTCTTGAATCCTAAGAATCTGACCATAATCGTATTGCCACAGTCCGTAGAGTTCGCAGGATTTTGAGCCGCATTTGAATGTGGCAATTGAAATATTATTCATGCTTCTCCTCTCCTTTTACAGCTTCTGTTTCAGCTGATTTTTTCTCACTCTCTGCCTGCTCCTGAATGATCTCTTCAAGATAAGTCAAGCAGATTGCCATCCGCTTTGTGTTCGCTCCTTTGGTTTCGATTGTTCCAAGGGTGTTGTATAATTTCTGTAATTTTTCTAACATAAGTTGCTCCTTTACATTTGTGCCACAAGCATGTAATACCACCACAGAGGTAGACCTTTATATGAATTCTGACACCAAAAATGCGATTTAATTGCCGTAGATGAAATCGAATGGATTTTAAGTTCAACATTCTCCCAATTATAGTTATTCTCTACATAAGAATTTGCATATAAAATAGTCTTAATTTCACTAGGAAAACTACATGTGTATTCTCTGCTGGCATACCCTTTTGCGGCTGCCGATGTTATATCAACTGTTGTTGTGGCGGTAGCTTTGACGAAATATAGCACAATATCATTTGATAATCTAAGGCAGGTCCACCTATTTGTACCGTTATCCCAGTGATTGGCTTGCTTAAACGTTGCCGCAACATCTCTATGGTATACCCTGCCGCCATTAACCACCGGCATCCATGTGTTCTTTGTGTCTTCTGTTCCAAACGTTGACCAATCGTAAGGGTGCTTGTTTGAAAACTCATCCCAGTTGGTGCCGTTTAAAAGCAAATTTTCACTCGCGCTTATTTCTAATTCACCACCATTGCAGCTAACGCTTGAAGCCCCTCCGCCACCACTTGAAGATCTTATTCCGGATTCTGTAGCCGAACAAGATACACTAGCATAATTTCGCCCAAGATGTGCATTCATGCTAATCACTCCGTCGTTTGCCGTAAGCCAATATGAACTATTCCATACATCTTCCTCTCCTTCTGGTGCATCATAATACCCAACGATCAAACTTTTTGCTTCAACGTTTCCAGAAAATGTTCCTGATGCTCCGTCCAATTCACCGGAAAAAGCCAGCTTCCAATTATCGCCATCTTCATACAGTTTCAAATAGTTTTCAGCATCTCCGAAAGCAAACTGACCATCATTACCAAGATAAAAACCTGTTGTCGTGTTATCAATAGATGCTTTCGAACCGGAATAGATTCCATCATCCCCGATATGCACTCCACCAATGGTTGCTCCAAAAGCCACAAGATCATCAACATTTATCTTTTCTGCAACGATTGATTTTTTGATTAAAACGGCTCCATCCAAGCCACTCTGATATTTCTCATCAGCTTCCACAATAGTTTTGCCAAGTGCATTAACATTCAGTCTGTAGTACAGTCCATCTTCGCCTTTAATTACCAGTTTGTCTGCAGCTACTGTCTCACCTTCGATTATGCTGCCTTTGATCGTGACTCCTACCAGCTCACCAGTTACTTTTCCACTCTCTATTGTTAAATCCTTGATAATTCCTGTATCAGAAAATAACTTTTCAAGCGCTGCTTCTTTAATGTTGGAGAAATCAATGTTTGCATAGGTTATATCAGCATCCTTTGATTTTATATAGCCAAATTTGCCTGCTGTTGCTTCAAATTCATCTGCTTTTACATATTCTGTTTCAATTTTCTTAGCCGTTACATAACCAAGTTTGGCAACCTGCGCATCTAATTCCTCTGTACTTACTTTTCCAGTGACAACAGTTTCTAAATTTGAAACTTTTCCAGCAACATTTGATATGTTCTTATTCGTATTTTCCAAATTGTCTTTGGTGGCATATTTATTATCTGCCGCTCCCATCGCTGTTTCCAGTTGATGCACACGTTCCAAAATCTCAGGATCTATTTCGGATTGAAGCTCCCGAACATTTCCTACTGTGGTTTTGTTATTTGACGGATCTGTGAAACTAATTGACTGTTCTACCACTCGGACGCTTAAATATAGCTCCGGTGTAAATTCTTCATCGCAAACCACTACTGTATCGCCAATACCAAGATCAAAGTAACCTTTTACTTCGTAATTCACTTGTGGCACACAGTCCTTTTTTAACTGCGCCAATGCCTGACCATAAAGCATATTTTTATTATCGGTTTCATAACTCCAGTTACGTAAAATATATCCGTCATTACGCTTTCCCATGAGGTTGGAAGGAAAACGATCACGTGCCTGTACAGCGCGTATAATCCCATCATGATTAAGCAGTACATATTCCTGTTCACCATTTTCATCAACTTCAACCTTTGACATTCCGACTAATGTGAGTCCGTCTTTTCCAACCGACTTGATGGACGTATACAGCTCCGTGACATCTGATGTTTTCGTGATACCTTCTACGTCAACACCGTATCGCAAAATTTTATCAGTTCGATTTGCTCCGATTCCCTGATATTGGTCAGAATGTTCTCTGTATACATTTAGAACCAATGAGTTCAGTGAATAATCCATATTTAACTGTGGTAATATTTCAATTTCTGCGCTAAATACATTTGCCAGAGAAAAAAGCCGTGCCAGAATCGTGTTGCTTCCCGTCCACTCATATTTAATGGATTTATCTGAAACCTCATTAATTCCAAGCGTCAATGTTTTTTCATAATCAAAAGCCTCTATGTACTGTGCAAACGTCATTGCTTTTGCTGCTGCATATTCTCCAGAATACTCATTTAGCAACTCAAAGATTAAAGCGAATGCTTCTATCTCAACTATATCTTCATCCCGAACACAACTCACAATGTTAAAATAGTAGTCTCTCATTTTATAGCGGAACGATATTTTGTTTCCGACAGTAAGGTGTACTGAATCCTCATGCGTTGCATCCGCCTTAAAAGAAAAAGTATGCGTTGAGCCACTGAGGTATCTATGCAATTCATCATCCCAATAATGCAGCCCATCCACAGCTTCATTATCCATAAAGGCGCATACCTTATCCATATTGCTCAAAATCGCAATTCTTACATTTTCCATTTATAAATATGCCTCTCTAATCTTTGCTGTGATCGTTGGTGCTGGATCTGAAAAGTCAGAATAATAAAACTCCACCTTTGTTTCTCCGGGTGGGGCTTTAAAATATTTTGATCCCACAGCTTCATCATTCAAACTCGGGATTCCGTTGATATACATTTTCGCGGACGGACCATCTACCGTTAAAACTTCTCCGGCTTTATAACGGTTCGGAATGTCATGCAAATAAGTCACACTGTCTGTCCGGAACGACAAATCAATAAATCCGGCATAATGTATCGCATGATCCAAGGAATATGTATTATTCGGCGGATATCCAAGCCACATAGTAATTGAAGCTGCTTTCTTGGCGGCCAATTCCGATATGCGATACTGGTATTTATTTCCAGCGAAGTAAAATTCAAACAGTTCTCCTGTTTTTTGAATATACATATACCCACCGCCATTATTTTTATGGTACTCATTTGCCTGACCTCGATTAAAATTCAGATTACCTTTTACACTGTTTCCGGTAATTAATTTCAGATTCGTTGTCAGATTTCCACCAGATTTTCGACACAAATTCATGGATGCCAAAAGTTTTCCATCTGTATCTCCGATATTAAACTGTAAACATCCAATCTCTGATGCATACTGAAGTTCCCACATAATCTTTGCCGTGGCTTTGAAACTTACACTTCCAGTATCTCCATCACGCTTTGCCGGCAATGTAATCTGACCACATGGTCCGTGCCAGTTATTCCCACTTCCATAGTTGGCAGCCAACATCGGATAAAAAACTTGATTTTTCCCATCATGATAATCCTGCCATGTAAAATTACCTGTTCTTTGAAAAGCTGAATCCGTCAACACACCTGTTCCCTTGGCAATTTGCTTTATGATCTTATCCCCGCCTGAAAGATTTAGAAGCGTTTCTGATTTGTTTCTAATCTCTTGATCTACTTCCCCGGGATTTCCGTACTGGAGCGCTCCATATTCGCTCACAATTCCGATATACCCATTTTCGTGGTTGTGTATAATTTCATAGCTTATTGCTGCCGGAAGAACTCCATCATTAACCACTGTTGTTTCCAATGCCCCAGTTGTCGTATTCTTGATAGTCGTAAAAACTTTTTCTTCAAGCGAATACTTAAACGGATCTGCGCAATAAAAATCAATTTCACCAGTCACGCAATTTGTTCCGGTGGAAACTGCCGTATTTCCAACTTTGGTTCCAACAAAGTACTTATCTAGTTCATCTGCAAAGATAAGCTGTGCCTGTTCTACATTCAGTACACGGTTTAATTTGTTATAAGCCTCACGGAATTCTTTTTCAGACGATGTGCAAAGCTGATATCCAACTGTAATTGTTCTTGCCGGATATCTCTTTCCGCGATAATCTGCGCCATCCTTATTTCCAATTACCTGTGTCGCAATCTCACATTCCAAAAGCTCTCTGCCGCTTGTGTACAATGTCAGATAACCAGGGATCAGATCCTCAATATATTTACCATTGATTTTTAACGACTCTGCACCTAAATTAGTATCAGTAGCCTGTTCGGTTGTGTCTGTAAATTCATACATTATCGATACCCCCGCATATATTTGTTTAACTTGTTACGTTTCTCCAGTTCTTCCTGCGTATAAGTTGCAGTAGCTTTCGCTGCCTCTCGTCCATCAATAACAACTGGGATTTCAAAATAATATCTGGCATTAATATCACCGGCATAAGAATATGACGTATCCACCTGAAACGCTCCGGCAGATGCTGCCATCCTGTCAATATATCCGGTTGGAATTGCTTCCTGTGCCACACGCTTGGCAGCTTCACGAACCTGACGGATCTTATTCAACATACCCTCAGCCATGCCCTCCGTGGTAAACTCACCGCTCTTCTCCGTTACTCTTGATGGAGAATGGATTTTTAATGCATCATTGATTGTCTTTGATACCGTGTTTGCCAGACGATTTGCCGCTGCAATTGCCTTTCCAGAACCATTATTAATTCCATTCGCCAAACCTAGCGCCGCATTATAACCACTGGTTTTAAATTTACTTTCCAGACTTTTCACTGTTCGTTCCATTGCATTTACATTACTGGTAACCTGTGACTTTGCAGAATTCATTCCACGCGTCACAGCTGTTGAAAATGCTGTACTTCCCTGATTTGCAGTTGACTGCATGGCATTAAATCCCGTTTTTGTAACATTCGCCATTGCTGTCATTCCAGTCTGCGTAATGGTTCTATTTCTCTGCATTGCCGTACTGGTAGCTGTATTTACTTTCTGGAATGCTGACGTATAAATCTGTGGTAGTGTTGAAATAGAACGTTTTGCAGCATCCGCAGATGTCTTGCCGAAATTGCTTATTATTTTGGTCATTGTAGAATCTAACATTTTCTGTTTAGATTCAATTCCAATTATAAATCCATCAATAGTATCTTGTCCCAATCCCTTATATACTCTGGATGGGGAACCTGTTTCTAATCCCTTCGCAGTCGAATCCGCTGTAGTTGCTGCAAGGCCTGCGCCAGCAAGTGCAGGTTTCGGGCTATTAGATATCTCATCAGAAAATGAATCTACAACATTTGTTCCAAGTTCACTAAACATGGTAAAATCTGCTTCATCCAACGCCTGCGCCATTGTCCCAAGCACACCAGACTCTCCCTTGATATAATCCCGAAGTGTTGCTTTATCAGTATCTGATAACTGCATGGAATCTATAAAAGTATGACCGATAGAATCATATGCCTGTTCCCACTGATCCTGTGCCGCCAGAACTTCATCCACACCGCTATTCATCATGTCACGCAATAGTGGTAATGCTTCCGGACCAGTGGCACCGATTGCATTCAGATAACTTTCACTGACGCCTGCATTGATTGCCTGCGAATACAAATCTGCAAATTCCTGTGTTTTCGCAATGGTATCTGCCTGATTCTTCTGAACGCTGGACCATGTGGTATCGTTATCTTCCTCAATTTTGTCATTCAACGAACCAAGACTGTCCGTCATTGTCTGATAAGCATCCGAAATCCTGTCAACAGTGGCTTGTTGAGCGTCTGAAAGACTATCCAGACTAATTTTTTGCTGTTGTGTGTTGTCTGATGTTGCCTGCGATGCTGCCGCCTGAGATGAAGCAACAATTTCACTGTATTTCTGTTCCTCAGCTTCCAGCTCTTCCAGTTTTCCTTTTAGCTCAGTCTGTTTTTCTCCCATCTCTTTCATGGTCTTGTCATATTCGGCATATGCTTCTCCATTTGAAAGAGCTTCTTGCTTTTTCTTCTCGGCTTCAGTCGTTGCATTGACCGCATCCTGCAAATCTGCTTCCACCTGTGCCTGATCTTTCAGGACATTGGTTAGATTCTCTGCCGCTACAGAGGCTTCATCAAGTTTCGCATAGGCATTTGCTTTCTCCTGCAATGCTTCACTGGTCATATTCAGCTGATCTCTTTCTTCGCTGTAAGCAAGATTCAATCCATCTACAGAACCGTTTAAAGTTTCCACCAAGCCTTGTAACTTTGCTTTATCTTCCGCAGTTTTGCGCTCTTTTTTAGAAAGTTCCACAATCTGATCAATCAACTTTTTATTGGCAGATACAGTTGCTTTGATATCATCCAGTTCCTCTTTCCGGCTGTCTTTATTGGAATCAACCGCTTCTGTATGCTCATCAATAGCATCAACCAGTTCTTCACGGTGTTTCTTCTCCTCCTGCATTTTCTTATCCAGCTTGCTGATGATTTTTACAAGAGCAACAATGCCAGCCACACATACTGCAATGGTTGCAACAACTGCTCCAATTGGATTCGCTTCCATAGCAGCATTCCAGATTAATTGTGCTGCCGTTGCCAAACTGATTTCACCAGAAAGCACACCCACTGCTGCTGTTTTTACAGCAATCGCCACATTGCTTGCTTCTGCAGCTCTGGCACCAACTGTCTCAGCGGCTGTATTCGCTTCCTGTGCAATCGTCTCTGCATTGACAGACATAGCTGCCGCTTTATTTGCCTGAGCCTGGTATTGTGCCGCAATAGCCGCTTTTCTTTCTGCGTCTTCACTTGCCTTAGTTGCTGCCGCATTCGTAGATTCCGCTATTGACTTTAATTTTGCAGCTTCTGCACTGAGTTCCGTTGAAGTTGAAGAAGCCGCACTAGCTTTCGCCTGCGCTATATCTGCTTTTTCCTGTGCCTTAGCTGCTTTTGTCGCAAGTGTCTTAGCTGCTGTCTGTGCTTCCTCTGCCTTTTTCTGTGCAACACTGGCTTTGGTGCTTAATTCATGTGCACGTGTAGCCGCAATTGTGGCTGCTTCCTGTGATTTCACAGCTGCTGTCTGGAGATCCATAACACTCCGCATTGCCTGCAGTCGTTCTTTTCCCTCTTTCCAGACGGTATTTAATCGCTTAACCTTGTCATCAATAGCGATTGCTGCCTTATATGCTACAAAACCGCCCGTTGCCGTTCCAAGTACAGGAATCAGTGTATCCAGATTATTGGTCACCAGCTTTACTCCAGGAGCTGCAATCTTCACAAACTTACCCACAGCTTCACTTGCCACGGTAAATGCAGTATTCACACCAGTCTTTGTGGTCTCCAACTGTTGCTGGAAATTCGGCAGACCAGCTTCGGTCAAACTGTTGTCTGCGGAACGGATCACTTTCTCCATTCCACGAACCACTGCTGTATTCAGATTCTGGAAAGATGTTTCAATACCGGCACTGGCTGTTCTCGCACGTTCTGCAAATCCATTTACACCGCTGTCCAATTCAATCAGCTTATTATTGAACTGGGTAAATGTAATTTGTCCACTCTGTAATGCTGCATACAGATCATTCTGTGCCGATTCACCGGCATATCCAAATGCCTCTGCCACATCATATAATGCTGGTCCCATCGTCTCCTGCAGAGTTCTCCAGGATTGGAGATCAACAGAACCTTTGGAAAGCATCTGAACATACTGTGTCAGACCTCGTTCCGCGTCTGCCGTAGCTGCACCAGATGCCAGAAACGCATCGTTTAATGCAATAGATGTTTTTGTTGCGCCATCCAGATCTCTGGTCAGAACCGCAATTCCCTGAGTAGAGGATACGATGCTATCCAATGAAGTCGGCAATCCGTCAATTCCAGTTGATAACTGATCCATAGACTTCTGTGCATCTTCCGCAGAAAATCCAATCTGCTGCATAACTTTCGGATACTGGTTTAAGGTATCAAATCGTTTGATTGCTCCATCCACGGAAGATTTCACCTTATTTACAGCCATATCCACCACTTTAAAAGCACCTGCACCTTTGGCAATATCCAGCAGGCTTCTCTTGGACTGCGTTGCTCCGGAATCAATCTGATCCAGTGATTTTGCTGCCGCATTCATTTTCGTGGTAAATCCCTGATCCGCTACACTCAATACTGCCTGCACACTATAGCTTTCCATCTTTTTTCCTCCTTTCCTTCTGCATTCTTGCCGCCTGCATCAGACGCTTACCAATTCCACGTCGGTTCACCTGCTTACCAATCATTGCTTCTTCTACTTTTTCGTCATAATCAAAAAACTGGCTGAATTTTTTATATACCGGAACACGCTTTCTGCCCTGTTTTTTCATTGCCTGCACATCCCAGCTCTGCCATGCCAACAGATGCAGCATATATTCACAGTCCACCTGTTGAAGCCTGTATGCTTTCATCCGCACACAATATTCATACATCGTCATTCGATTAATCTCAGTAAAACTACTCATTTTTAAATAGCGCAGACTGTTTAATACGATGCTGTCATAAGTTTCCAGAGAAAATGTTATTTCTCCAGTGTCGCTTCCATCAGCTTCTGCATCTCCGTCATCTTTGCTTTCGTTGCGTTGTGCTTTTTTAACTCCTCAATTACCTCCTCAAACAGCACATCGATATCCTCTGCCTGATCAATATACATATCCACATCTTTCTGTGTTGGACGTTTCTTTTCCGTACAGGTTCCCTCATACAAAAATTCAGATAACGTCACCGCATCATTCGCTAAAAGCATTGGAATTTTTGTTTCCAGACCAGTTCCAAACTTGACACCAGACTGGTTTGTCACAAAATATTTTTCATCCAGTTTTCTTACAAAACCAATTCCAAAATGAACCTCATAATCATTTCCGTTGATATTTAAAACCATGTGATTTTCCTCCTTATCAAAAAAGAGAGCAGCTTATTGATATGCCGCTCTCCGCCTTATTGTTTACGCTCCGGTTTTCTGTGTGTCAGCAAATACATACTCAGCAGTTTCCTGCTGCTCTGCTGTTACGGTCACATCGCCACGTTTTCCTGATCCATTCAATCCAAAAGTCAGTGATAATTCCACATAATCTTCCGCGGAAGATGTTTTCTCAAAGCTGGTCAAATATCCCTGGAAATACATACCTTTGAACTTATTAGATCCGGAAGAAGGTTCTGCAAGATTTGCTTCCCATACTTCCATCATCTCATCATTATCCATTGCATCTTCCAGTTCATCGATCAGTTCGTCTCCTTTGGCAAGGATGGATGATACGGTGATCTCTGTCTCCGTAGTACCCGGTGTACGGATTGGTCCATCCTTTGTCATGGTAGAATCCGCATCTTTACTCTTGGTTCTTCCGTTTTCCGTTGTAAATGCAATCGTTTTTGCATCATTGCTTGCAGCTTTTGATTTGATGCGGAACAAGTACACGATTTTTTTACCCTGTACGGCTTCCGCAAATAACTGCAGTCCCTGTAATTCTCTTACTCTCATTTTGTTCCTCCTAACTAAACCAGAATTCCACTTCCAATATTCCATGTAGAAGTGGTTGCTTCGTTGTTGTATCTGGTACAATCCGCTGCGTCACTTCTTTCAACATCCATGAATAATGCGCGGTATGTTCCATTTTTTCGCAAATACCGGTTATTTCAGACAGCAAACACGATACCGTTCCGCGCTGTCTTGGGTTACTGTGCCAGACATTAATTGTCTGCTGGCAGCTTCCAACCCGGTTTGATTTTGTCTTTTTTGCATTCTGTTCACTATCTCCCAGATATACAAACGGATATGGTGTTCCTTCCGGTGGCAGAAATGTATCATACACACCGGTATCCGTATCCTTATACTTTTTTTTCAGTTCAACCAATAGTGCACTGAATAATTCCTGCTGCGGATCCATCTTATCCCTCACTTTACAATCTTGCCCAGATCATGCTTAAACTGTTCTTTCTGCGCATAATAAGCAGGGCGCATAAACGGTTGTGCATTCATGAATCTGGTGCCCCACTCCACATAAGGCGCATATTCTGCCGTTGCTTCGCTTTCTGCCGTCAGACCACCGTCACGAAGTTCCAATGAAATGCTACGTTTCAATGTACCGGTATCTACCGGGGCATTACGCTGTGCCTTAGCCTGCAGCTCCGCACCATTCATCTTTACAACACGTTTCACTGCATCCAGCTTTCCGTTCTGCTGTAGTTTTTTTCTTAAAGCATTTGTTCCTGTTACTGTCAGTTTCATACCTGCACCTCACTTACGATTAAACACTGCTTTACCCGCAGGTTTCTTACCGAATCTACATGATACAGCTTGTCTTGAATCCGAATATAATCATATGGATCACGATATTGATTCTGTAAATGGAGAGTCAGGCTTCCCTGCTGGATTTTTGTATACACCAGCGTCATTGCCTGTGCTCCTGTATCCATGACAGATGCATAACGCAGTGTTTCCTCTATGGTATCTGCTACATAGTTGCCAGTTTCTGCATCGTATTCTCCTGGTGTGATCTTCCGGAAATAAATTGGTGTATCATATCTCACAGGAATTTCACCCGCCCTTTCGTAGTCTCTTTCTGACTGTCCAGATATGCCTGTATATCATCCATATACCCGGCAAAATCGTTTGAGGACCAGGACTGGCTCTCTCCCTCTACGGTATGGGAAGAAAGCCCCTCTGATCCGATTTTATTGAATCGAATAATAGAAACATCCAAAATAATGTAACTCATTTCCTCTGGTGGTTCTAAACCGCCAAGCAGATATTTCAAACGGTTTTTGGTCGCTTTCAGAATCAAAAGCAACTTAGTGTCCTGTGCTTCATCATCTTCACTTATTCCAAGCAAAATCTTCAAATCTGATTTCAATTCTTCCAGCATATCCCCACCTCATTACTTTCCGGCAGTTTCTTCCACTTTTTCAATCAGCGGAACTCCCTGTTTGTTTTTCTCTCCGGCAAGCTCCTCAAGTCTTGCATTTGTTACTTTTACACCTTTTCGGGGAAATATATCCCCCGGATGGTACTCATGATCCTCATCATGCAGATCTGTAAAATACTTGATTACTTTATACATTGGCAACCTCCTACGCTCCTGCATTTACAGTAACGGCAACATCTCCGGAACGAACAGCCTTATAGTTCTGATCACACTCAACCAAAGTGATGTGATGAGCTGCTGTTGACGCAATCTCGGATTCACCATCCCATTTAGACCAGCCTTTCACATCCATGCCATAAGTCACAGAAGTTGCCGCTGCTGCATCTTTGTACTTCCAGCAGTTTTTCGGAGACATAATCTGCTCTTTTACGGTAAGTTTCGTTTTACCTGTCTCTGAACCTGCTGCAGATGTCACATTTAGGGTTCCAAGAGTCTGAGTGTCTGAGTCACCAACAGAAATATAAGCAATCGCATCCAGATATTCGCAAAACAGACGCAGCCCCATAATAGCGAACATGTCCGAAATAGCTCTTTCATAAGTACCCTGTACATGGAATCCGATGAATCCGGTTGTGGGATCTGTGGTATACTGCAGACCAGCTTTTGCAAACTCAGAATCACCTGGATCAACATAATATGCAACCATGTTGTTGAGTGGAGTTGCAATAACCACACCTTCCGGAATCTGCGATGTCATAAACACAACATCTGCTCCCATGAAGTTTTTCATGTATTTAAAGCCAAATGCTGTCTGCACGGTGATATCTGCTGCGCCAAGGTACTTGTATACATCCAGAGTATTTACCCACACAGCGACACCGGTTGCTGTACGTTTCATTTCCTGAAACTTATTTACAACCTTACCGATTGCCATCGCAAAAGCCATCTGCCATGTAGATTCATGGCCAACAAGGGAACCCGCTTTTAACTGTGCATAGAATCTATCGGATACTACATTGGTCAGATCAGATTTAAATTCCTCATCTGTGGACTGTACCGCCGCATCATAGCCTCTCTCTGCGATTGCTTCAAGAGAAACACTTTTACGGTATTTCTCGATTTTAATGGTATCGAAGTTCTGCTCCTCTACCGTGTACTGAGATAACGGGATCTCATCACCTTCCGGAACGTCACCAGACTGTAAGGTACCTTTTACTTTCTTTGTCTTTAATACGGATCCGTTCTCTTTGCGAATCATTCTGGTGATTCCCAGAATATCCAGTAATGTCTGCAGATTCTTACCAAAAGATGTGACAAAGTCAATCTCTCTAGCTCTTACCTGAATCTGGTCCTGTCCTGTTAAACCTGCTGGTGCCGCAAACACCTGCAGTCCTAATTTTTCAATATTATGCATTCTCTGTATCTCCTTTACTGAAATAACTCCATATTCTCTGCAATCAAACGCTGTCTCTCCGCAGGATTTGTGATTGCCAGAATCTGATCTTTTGTCATGTTTCCTTTTCCACCACTTCCTGCCTTTGGTGGATTTCCTTTCAGTGCATCTTTCACTGCCGTCTGCACTGCTGCCTTGTACATCTTCGCAAAGGCTTCAACGGCTGTTTTGGTATCCTCTGCATTTTCAGATACCAGATGTCCCAGAAGTTCATCCGGGATATTGATTTCTTCGTCAGCCAGCATCTTCCGCGCTGTCTTTGCCATCTCCGTGATTACATTCTGTCGTTTCAGATCAGCCAGTTCCTTTTCCAGTTTCTTATTCTGGTACTGTGCCTTTTCCTCTTTTGTCATCTTAGCCAGTTTTTCCGCTTCTGACAGCTGATCGTTGGTCAGTGCCTCCCACTTTTCCTGTGCTTTGGTCACTGCTGTATTGACTGCTTTCTGTACTCTGCGGTCAAACTCTGCCTGGTTTCCCTCACCTTTTAAAAAATCATCAAAGGATAATGCGCCGTTATCTCCAGAACCTGTGCCAGCTCCACCACCGTCTCCATCTCCGGATCCGCTGTCATCTCCGTCACCGCCTGCAAATAACTGCAGATTACTCATTGGAACTCTCCAATGCATATTCATAAATTTCATAAGTTACCTCTTTCTGCCCCAACCCATTCATTTAAGCCCAGGTCATTGCGTCGAACCATAGTTTTACGACATTCCAGTCACATCGGTTACACAATCCGGATATTCTCCGGAAATTCATCAACAATCAACTGAATGCCAATGAAAAAGGAATCTACCAGAGTTTTTGATTTTTCTGATAAATTCCCATATTTTATATCAACCCATCCGGGACTGATATCGTATTTTATTTCATCTTCTGTCAGATCTTCCACAGACTTAATCAGTGTCTGTGCCAATGCCGTTGCGCCGGCACAAACAATATCATACCCAAATGCTGCATATCCTGCATGTCCCGATATTGTCACACCGTCCTTACGGACACTTACCTCAATCAAATGCACCGCCTCCTATTTTGGCTTGCATAATGCTGTTACATCCATCCAGCAATCACTATCATTTTCCACGACCGTGGTTGGCTTGTACGAATAAAGCTGTGTGTATTCTGCCAGTTCAGCGGATGTAAGATTACGTTCAACCGGAATAGCAAGAACATAGTACGCATACACGCCGCTAAGTGATTGTTTGAAAAGGTCGACATCCTTATTGTATCGTGTATCTTTAATTTCTATCTGATTGGCATACATCCCGATAAGATTATCCTGCCCATCGCTGTTATATTGCATGTTGTATGATGTCATTTTGCAAATGTAATGTGAACAAATAATATTTGCTATTTCCGAAGTCCACTTATATACTTTACTATCGCTTATCGCACCAGAACGAAAACAATTTCCAATTAATTTCCATAACAAATTTTCAAGGTCAACTTTTCCAATTCTCTGCACATACTTCCCACGTTCCAAATCAATCTCATCAGCAATCCATGCCTGCCCGTTTGCATCCGTGTAGGTGATACCTGCTGTATTAGACGGTACTGGAATACCTGGGAGACCGTTTGGTGTGATGATATAGGTGGATTGTGGCTGTTTGTAGGGTTCGTAAGAAGTAGCCTCTGTACCGTATTCTACTTGTATGTAACCAACTTCTTCCAGTGTTCGTTTATTGTCATCAACACTCGTTGACATTAACAGATAGATAAAACCATGAGTACTTGTTAACGTTACGGTTCGTTTCAATTTCGGCACAGAACCATGCGCCATCCATTCGCCACCAACGATACCAGTGCTGTTAACACATAAATAACCGCCCCAATTTGTTGTATTTTTTACTGAGATAGTGACAGACCCATTTTTTACTGGAATTGCTAACTTCCAGAATCCCATACTTTGATACTGTTTATCATAATTATCCTTATTGTCTAACAATCTTTCATCAAACAGATTCTTCCCATATACACCAATCCCAACCTTATCTCCGTAAGGTTTCGGAATACCACCTGTGTAGGGTTCGTATGGGAGAGCTGTGTCACCTTTATTTAGAATCACTCTAATACCGCCATTGTGTTTAACACCCTTGGTGATGTTAATAAAATAATAAACGTCTCCATCCTTAATGCTTTCCGGTATTGTCAGCTCAATCGTTCCGTTCCGGAAAGTTGACGGAATAAATCTAAAATACAATCCGGCATCAAAATTAACATTCCCAAATTTCTGTTGGGTAATAGTGTACTTTCCATCCTCAAACAACCGTTGTATTTCATCTTTTGTCAGGTTTACAGTAATCCAAGCATTTTCTGTGGCTTCGCCTTCAGCATAAATAATTCCATCTTTTATGTGCAATGTCACACCATACAGAGACATGCCATCTAATTTGCTCGCATCGAATAACTGCGCTCCCGTACTCCACTTCATTCCTGCACTTTCAATCTCAACCGGATTCTCTGGGCTTGGAGTACCATCCTGCTTACTCCAACCATACAGCGTCTTACCAAGCGGCTTATTCTCCGCTGAATCTGTGAGCGTGATTGGGTTGCCTGAGGCGGTCTTATTGATATATTGTCTTGATTTTGCAATCAGTCTCCAGTAATACTGTTGTCTAGTGACGGGTTCTTCCGCCACAATTCGCATTACTGCATCATACATAAAAATATCATCCAACGTGATCGGTTTCGGCACAGCTACATCCTCACCCAAAAGATTAGCTAAATATTTTTGCTCCGCAGTCACAGGTTCTGGAAGTTCGCCGACATACTTTCCGCATAGCGCAGCATAATAGTAGTCTGTTGTTGTAACTGGATTTGGAACTTCTCCGTCATATAAGCCTGCTGCCTTCACCAAATAAAACTCCTTTTGTACAATTGGTTGCATTCTTCACCTCCTGTCACATTTTTAGGGCACTTCACCCCGCGCCCCGTAGGGAGATATTGGATCACCGCCTCTCTGCTTTCACGCATGGTATAAATTCTTTTATCTCCTTAGGTGTCACAGCATGTTTCCACAATTTATCGCATTCTGCTGTCGGTGAATGGATATTAAAAATAACACCGATGATTTTTCTGATTTTGCCCATATAATTACCTTCCTTTCTTAAAAACGGGTATAAAAATACCACTAATCATTTGTGATCAGTGGTATCTATGATCTGTGTTTTACTTCTTCTGACATCCGTTTGAAAATTTCCTTACATTTCTGATTGAATGCCTCCTTTTCTTCCTCTGTACTCTCTTTGGGATGAAGAAATGCTTCCCTTTTCTCAGGTGACATATTTTTCTTTTCCTCTTCCGAAAAGTGTATATACTCCAGATTTGTCCGCAGTAAGTAACATTCATGTGGGGATAATTCATTTTTTCTACGTTGCTGCTCATCCTCTGGAAGCAACAACCACTCTCGTGCTGTTAATGCCATTATTCCAATTCCTCCAAAAGAATATAAAACTTTCCATCCTCTTTAACCTTGTTAATTACTTTGAATTTTGCCATGTATGGATAAAGCACTTCATTTTCCATATCATTTAGCTCTCTAAGGTCTTTCCCATTTTTCGCATTTTGGATATAAATCTGTACCTGTGCATCCTCATTATATACATCTCTTTTGGTCGTTGACAAGTATTGTTTTGGAATATACTCTTTTCCTACCTCAAATTCATCAAAGTATTTCTGTGCATCCTCTTCAAACAAAAATGTTACGGAACGATTTAAATTTCCTTTATAACTTGGTAGTTTTTCAAGTGCCGCATCCAGATTCTTGATCCATTCTCTTTCAATATCTGTCAATTCTGAATTGGCGTTTCTTCGCAACTTATCATTGAGTGAATATGAATCCGGACTTATATATCGTACAACTGCTGCCTTTTCATTTAACGTAAGTCTACTTTTCTGTTCTTCCAGCCACTTATCAAATGCCGCTCTATCCATGTAAGCACTTGTAGAGCATCGGCAATGTGGATGCATCGGCGGTGCATTCTCTCCCGGCATCATATCTTTTACCGGGAAATGCTTCTGATCCAACGCACGACAAGCACCACAGGCAGTTCCAAGTGCATGAAACTGATATTCTTCATAATCATTTCTCTCAAACGACAGCTTTTGCGCTTCTGTCTGCACTCTGGCTAACTCCGTGATCATTAATCTCTCTGCATTATACTGACTGACACCAAACCGTTTTTTCAGATGGGTAGCAAGTTTTCTTGGATGCTGACCTCTGATCAATCCTGTCTGCAACAAGTTTGCCAATTCTGCTTTCAACATGTCCTGATACATCCAAACACGATCCGAAAATGTGGCATTCTGAAATGAGGCATTTACAAGTGCATCCGCAGCCTTTGCATTATCCTGAATCGTTGCTCCAAGTATTCCTGCCTGCCGCTCAAACTCATCCATTGCCCGCTTCGTAAGCGTTTCATTAAAAAACTGCTGAAGTTCATCAAATCCGGATACCATTTCCAGACCGATGTTTGCTTTCAGCAGTTCCAAACGGTTTATTTTCATTGTAGCATTGTACAGGCGCATCTCTTCATTTGCCTGCTTGGAAAAATCTTTCTCTTTCACATACTTTGCAGCTTTTCGTGCATATTCTCCAATATCAAGCTGAGACACTTTCTTTTTTGCTTCTGCCAGAGTAATTCCCTCTTTTCTGGCATACTTCACATAAAAGCCATTGATTTCTTTCGTAATCTCATCCTGCATGTTCCGGAAGATTTCCTGAATACGTTTCTGATATTCCTTTTCCTCAGTAATGTTATGCTTTCGCTGAGCCGCTTCCCTCTTTTTCCAGTACTCCTGTGATGTCACCCGCTGCACCTCCGAACAATCCTCTCATAATAGCATCATCCTGATTCTTTTTCTGTTCTTCCTCAAGCTTATCTATCTCCGCCTGCACATTATCCACAATAGACAAGGTACCAAGCTGAGTTTCCTGTGATACAATTCCATCCAGATTGCCGGCGATCTCCGTCTCTTCCAGCACATTCGCCGGAATATTCGGTGTGAATTTGTAATGTAACTTCACCCAGTCTTCATTTTTCATACCGGAAACTGGATTTGAAAAGATCAGACGATAGCGCCGGTTCATTCCAGAAGTAAATTTTCGCTCTTTTGTCTTCTCAAGATTGTGCATCGCCTGCAACTTGTATTTCATGGCAATCCCGGAACTTGTCCCGAAATTTTCATCTGAAATATTAGCAACCATACTGATATGGAAAATCAGTTTTTCCAGTCGATCAATCAGATGCTCCTGTGTCGTATCGCCATCCGGCTTCTGCAGGAAATCCACATTCAACTTGTCAGCCTCTCCATCAAAATTGATAATCCTGTCATCGCGAATATGTTTTACATCTTCCTTGTCAAGATACGCTCCCAGAACTTTCAAATAGGCATCAGCAAAATAATCCACATCATTGGCTTTTTCACTGATTGCCTTGTTATATGCATTGATCATGGTCAAGACTGGTTCGAAAATTCCTATCCGCTCCCGGTTTTCTACATACTCTGTCGCTGGCACTCCCTCAAACCCATGCTTCTTTTCATCCTCATCCCACACAAGTTTTCCTTTTATGGTAAACCATCGTACAGTCTCATCATCTGATACACTTCCATGCAATACCTGATCATCATCGATATACAGTCTCACAAAATACCGTTCGCGCTGCAATACCGAATCATCATAAATCATAAATCCATCCATGGGTGAGAGATATGTAATTCCAACGTTTCCGATTGGATCCACATAATACATTTCATATCCATTTCCAAATATGCTGCATAATTTTGACAATTCCGCGTTGTTATCATCCTGATCATTGTACTGGTCAAGAAATTCCACATATTTTTTTATATCTTCTGCTTCTCCATCTACTGAAATCTTGATAGGATTTCCTAGGAAGAATCCGTTCATCGTATCGACAATGTATTTTGCAAAATTGACAGCAATTCGGTTGTCCGGCTTCCACGCAGGTTTTTCCTTTTCGTGAAAAATCGGATAATCTGTCATGTATGCATCCCAAAGCTTCTGCAATCGGAATGCGCATTCTGCATCATGTTTTCGGATAAATTCCATCAATTTATCATCTGTCAGCGTTTTTTCTGCTGCCAATCTATATATCACGCTATATGCCTCCTTTTACCTTTCGATTCAACCGTGGACGTTCGCCCAGGATTGTATATACAAAATATCTCACTGCATCCATGGCATGATCATACTGTTTCACCGGCTTGTCCTCACCGTGTTCTGCTGCCTTTGCATCCCAAATATAAGAAGCAAATTCTTTGATCGTGTTCTGACAAATGTTTGAAAATACTATTTTCAGCAAGTTCAGTTTTGTTGCTACCAGACGGATACCATCTGCCACATCATTCTTGGCTTTTATTACCCTGTAGCCGCGTTTTGTTAATTCAGCAATAAATGATGCTGCTGCCGGATCTACGATCACAGCATTGATATCTGTCCCAGACAGCCAGTTTTCCAGATCATCTGCGTATTCTGCATCGGTCTTCTGCTGACCTTCTTCACGTCCGGAATAGTAATATTCCCGTGTGCAGTACCAGATGCCATCTGTTCCCTGATTCCAAAGCAAAAACACCGTTGCATTTTGGGTACCGTAATCACAGCTGACATATCTGTTGCCATCAAGTAATAAATCACTGAATGTTTCCGGATCTGCCACATGACGTTCTTCACTGAACATGTCATAGATGATGCCCTCAGCCATCGCCCACAGTCCAAGAATATAACGTCTGTAAAATACCCCGGTGTACATGCTACGGTATCTGGCTTTCACCTTTTCTGACAGGCTCAAGTTGTCATCCATTGTAAAATGCAGATACAATAGATGCTTTTCTTTACGTTTATCTATCCAGTTCTGTTTGAACCAGTGATATGGACCATCTGGATTGCAGTTGAACCAATACTTGGATCCATCCACAGAGCATCGACCAGTCGCCTGATTCACAAATGACTCCGGCATCAATGCCACTTCATCAAAAAAGACCCCAGCCAGAGTAATTCCCTGGATGAGATCCTGTGATCGTTCATCTTTTCCACCAAATATATAAAAATAATTTTCTACGCTGCCCCTTGAGATAACCACTAGATTGTCTGCCCGGTGATCCGTTACCCGGTATCCTCTGGAACAAAGCATCAATTTTAGCCAAAACAATACATTTCTCCGGAACGAACCTATTGTTTTTCCGCACATAGCAAAATTCTGGCCGTTAAAGCTGCACATCACCCACAGCACAAATGATAATGACATACTCACTGTTTTACCGGATCTGATCGCTCCGTCTGCTATAATGCCATCAGAATCCTTTACCGGTGAATCCTCCGTCCACCAGTTCAGTACTTTGCGTTGCTTCTTGGAAAATGGCTGGAATTTGAAAAACTGTTTAATCTTCCGCATCTGACCAATCCTCTGCCGCTGTTCCCTTTAATGCTTCAAGGAATCCATCGTCTACTACTTCTGTATCATCATCAAGCTGCGCTTTTGCTTTGAGTAGTTCTGTCTTTGCAGTAATCTGTTCAACTCTTGCTTTCTGCTCCTCGGTTGCCATATCCCAGTTCTTATGTAATAGATCCTCGTACCGGTTGATCATTCCCTCCAGAGTTTTCTGCGCTCTGGCCTGAGCAGATAAAAAATTTGCTTGTTTATCCCAGGCCTGCTGCACTTCCCATTTCTCAGAGCATACATTTCCTTCGCTTTCTGCTATCTTTGTTGTTGTCACATCTTCCTGATCACGCACATACATGATCTGCTGCGCCCTGATAATAGCAGCATAAGCAATCTGAATCTGATCCCAGAGGACATCCAATGAATTCTCCGGCATCTCCTGAATAATGGATAGTGTTTCTTCCGGAAGATATTTTGAAAAGAAGCCATGCTTCTCAGCGTTCTTATTCTTTGGCGGTCCTGTTGCATTTTTATTCCCCGGTTGTCCGCCTTTTTTTCTATTCGAACGCTCGCTTTTCTTATCCGAACGTTCACTATCCCACTTATGAGTACACTTCCATCGTCGAACCGTCCCTTCCGGTAAATTTAGTTGACTTGCAATCTCAACTAATTTCAGCCCTTCCAGATACATGGCTTTTGCCTTTTCGATTCGCGGATCTGGTGCTCTTGCCATGTACCTTCACCTCTCATTCGTCGTTTTGTAGTATAGAAAAAGACAGCAGATAAATCCTGCTGCCTAATCATTTTTTATCTTTCCATGTATGCTGTTCTTTCATAAACATCTCATATGTAGCAGTTGGACTATTGCAAATAATTTGCATAATCTTATAGTGTAAATATTTAAGTAAATTAACTTTTTTATCTATAATATATTTCAAATCCTCATCACTACATGTAATTATTATTTGTTGCTTATTTGATGTTTTATGGAGTAAATAATGCTCTCTTGAAATTTCAAAACATGGCTTCGTCGCATCCTTTCTTCCGAATACAATTCCAAACTGTGCATCATTGGTATCCATGATACTTTGTAATTTATTAATATATGTATTATCTGGTTTTTCCTTTTCATTCTTACATTCTATAATAAAAAAAGGTGATAAATAATTAAATACTGACAAATAAATTGTATCAACACCGCAAAGAAGAGTACAATCAAATTGATTTGTTTTTGTTTTTACATCATTCGTCCCTCTTACATATCGAATTTGATTAAATATCTCTAAAACTAATGTTTCTAATGCTTTTCCCTTTGCTGTTGTATTTTTTCCATAATCCAAATCAAGTTTTTCCCTTTGCTCAATAAACTTTTTATAAGCTAACTCACTCGGATTATAGAAAGTCTCATAAAGAATATCTGGCTTATTTAAAAGTGAGTCAGCTTTAAAAAAATTTGCATCTGATTCTTCACTTTGTTTCAACTTTTTGTCTATTGCTCTTGCTATTTCATCTTCCGAAACATCTGCTTGTTGAATAACCTTATATGCTACATAAATATCATCTAAAGTTATTTTTTTATCTTCTCCACATTCATCGCAAAAAACAGGATTTATCAATACATCTGCCACCTCATCTTTTGTAATAATATCCAAATTATAATCACAATCTGGACATTTAACTAAATAATAGCTTTCCAAAATATGTTGCTTTTCCGCAAATTTTAATATTGACTCCGCTAAAGAATATTTTGCTCCCAGTCTTGAAGACACTACTGATGCAGTAATATTTTTTTGATTATTTCTAGGTAATGTAGCAAGCCAATAGTCAAAGCTTTCCACAAAGTCCGGATTCAATACATCAATAATTGTCAAAAATTGTTTGTAAAACATTCTGTATATCAGCCTCCTCTGCATATTGCATAGTCTTCACATAACCGTAATTTTTATGCGTTCCTAGCTGAACTACTAACGGATTCGCTTTTGTGAAATATGTTTCATCGGTACGTTTAAAAATAAGATTAAGGCGCTTACATTTTCTACTTTTTATAACTGATTTCTTACTATCAAAAAATGCTTCTGTGCACTGTAATGGAATTCTTTTATCAGAAGTTGTATCAATCTTTGTAAGTTCTATTTCATCATCTGCACTTACTTTTATAAGATATGCTAATCTGTCTTTTTTAAATTCATCTTCATTATTTCCATTTATAGAAATAAATTTTTCTAATAAGATTTTTGCATCTAATAATGCTTTTTCTTTATTTCTTGGATCAAGATGTAAATCCTCAAAAATTTTATTGACAAAACTATTTGCAATATCCACTTTGCCATTTACTTTTTCAACGACATCTGTAGGCGTAAATGTGAATTTCTCATATAATCGATAAAGCATTTGAGAATTCTCGTTTTTGACTCTTTTAGTATTAGTATCTGTTTTGAATTCGAACATATCAACTAATTTGTCAATAATCGACACCGCATAATCCATGGTATCCACTTTACACTCTCCTAAAAGCATCTGATTATTTTCATCATACCGATATAATGTGGATTTGGCTTTTCCCCTACTAACAATAAAACCTTTATCTAAATAAATCTCTATAAATACCGGAAAAATTGTAGTATCCCCTATCGTTCCTGCTTCGCCATATAGAAATAATTTTGAAAAAGTAAACTCTATTTTTACAACTTCATCATTATCATCTGTACAAATCTTATACTCAATCATTGTACACTCACCAGTACTACGATATGTCAAAATATTCTTCATAGGACAATTTGGATATTTTTCTTTAATTTTTGCCTCTACAAGAACTGGATCTTTATGCCATTCACTAATATTTCTTATTTTTCTGTAACAAATATCTTTGCTACCTTCTTTTACAACTTTTAGAAGCCAATCTCTCGTTTCTCTTTTCGTTTCATTATTTTTTCCTGCGTACGCTTCAATCGCAGTTATATAATCTGCCCTATTCTCTACAAAATCTAAATCATGATTTTTTAAAAAACGTCGCATAATAGGATTCTGTAAATAATCATCTCTATTCATAAAATCAGGTATTTTCATCATTTCTTCCTCCACATACAAAAACCTATTTTTATATTATACCAAACATTGGCATTGTACAATAGAAAAACACCTGCATATTTGTCATGCAGATGTTTCCTTAGGTTTTTATGTATAGAGAAATCGAGCCGCCGGTTTCCGCCTTTGGCTCAAGTATTATTATATATATGTTTTTTATGCATTTTATGCGTTTTTCAGAATATCATCAACTTTTCTGCTGATTCTGCTCTGATCCAGATGCACGCTCTTTGCAACCTGCTCCTGTGTCACCGGTTTTCTGCCATCAATGAACAGCTTCCGGAAGATGCGATGTGCTAAACTATCTGGTATTGCATCCACGAACTGCTCCACCTCTTTACACTCCTGCTCCAGAACTTTCTTCCGCTTCAAATCACGGTCCTGCAAGCGCTCATATTTCTCCTGGTCAAACCCAACCACACACCGCGGCATCGGATAACCTTTGCTGTAATCAAAAATCACATCATTCCCGATCATCGTATCTGACTTCCAGCGGTTCTGCAGAGTATAATCCAGTTCCAATATCTCCGCTTTATTACTCCGATACGCTTTCAGTCTTTCCTTTGTCATCTTCTCCAACGGTATCGCCTCCCTTATTCTCTTGCAGCTCTGCCCTGCTGCCACTTATCTGTATCTCACCTCTTAGCTGCCGCCATCTAAGATATGACAGGCTCCATTCTGGATTTCCACCCATGGATGCAAGGTAATCAAGTAATGTCACAATAGTTCAACTCTTTGTTTAACTGTTTAGTTGGTGTATCAGTTGATGTATCTGGCGGTTCTGGCAACCGCATCCAATGAGTAACTTTCCAGAATGTCCTGCTGCCTTTTAATTCCCAGTATCCTAGCTTTTTAT
>ERZ838399.902-NODE-902-length-32868-cov-4.386463_pt1 | contig 32868 bp, 30 predicted proteins | sample MGYA00519683_ERZ838399 | MGnify/ENA primary metagenome ERZ838399 (study PRJEB31850, sample SAMEA3708833) | human gut metagenome | biome: human gut; feature: human-associated habitat; material: faeces | place: China | collected 2014 ...
GGTTTAAGCAGGAAAGTATCCTCATTAAGTAACAAAAAGGCAGGAATATAGTCAATATCAACAGAGTTCGTGTTGACTAATTTGTATCGTAGATGATAAAATTAATCCATAAAATTACTGTATCTGATTCACGCATCTGTGAAACATTTGGTGAAAAAGAAACAACAGTAATTAATGAAAACGATTTTAATACGAATAAATAAGAAAACTCTGACGGCAAGGAGAATCCGAGCGGAAATAGTTACTAAATAAGAATTTACAAAACCATTTTTCTGACAAAATGCCAGGAAGGTGGTTTTTTGTATATTTGGAATATTTTGCAGTCAGAATTTTATTTGAGTGGTATTGAACCGGGTCAGATAAGAGCCTGCTTTCATGGTGAAAAACGTAAGCGAAAAAAATATCAGTGGCAAAACAACAGGAGGGGTAACATGTTAAAGGTAGCAATATACGGAAAGGGCGGCATCGGAAAGTCCACAGTGACTTCCAATCTGGCGGCCGCTTTTGCAAATATGGGGAAGCGTGTCATTCAGATCGGCTGTGATCCGAAAGCGGATTCCACAATCAATTTATTAGGAGGAGAACCGCTTCGTCCGGTAATGAATTTTATGCGGGAAGAGGACGAGGAGCCGGATGAGCTGGCTCAGATTTCAAAGGAAGGCTACGGAGGAATCCTCTGCATTGAGACTGGCGGACCGACACCGGGACTTGGCTGTGCGGGGCGCGGAATTATTGCAACGTTTCAGCTTCTTGAGGATATGGAATTATTCGAACATTATAAACCGGATGTGGTTTTGTATGATGTACTGGGGGATGTTGTGTGCGGCGGTTTTGCAGCACCGATCCGTGAAGGATACGCGGATAAAGTTCTGATCGTTACCTCAGGAGAGAAGATGGCACTGTATGCGGCAAACAATATTTCCAGTGCTGTCAGAAACTTCGAGGATCGCAGTTATGCCCGTGTATTTGGCATTGTGTTAAATCACAGAAATGTAGAAAATGAGACAGAGAAAGTGCAGGCATTTTCCGAAAAAATCGGAGTGCCGATCGTGGGAGAAGTGCCGAGAAGTGATGAAATTATCCACTGGGAGGAACAGGGAAAGACAGTGATCGAGGGGAATCCAGACTCAGAGATCAGCAAATGTTTCTTGGATCTGGCTGCATTGTTATGGAAAGAAGAGGAAAGCGTATGAGACAGGAAGCTTATTTTTGTACAGTAAAAGAGCTGAATGAACTGGGAAAAGATAAGATTCCACAGCAGCTTATTTCCCATACACATCTGATCTACAGTTCACCGGCAACGCTGGCGTTCAACTCACCGGGAGCAGAAGGATTTGGCGTCAAACGTGCAGGTCTGGCAGTTCCGGATTCTATTATGCTGATCGTGTCTCCGGGATGCTGCGGCCGTAATACATCGGTGCTCAGTTCCATGCGGGTCTATCATGACCGCTTTTATTATCTGCTGATGGATGAGACAGACATTGTAACAGGAAGACACCTGAAAAAGATCCCGAAGGCAGTGGCGGAAATCTGCGAAGGACTTGAGAAAAAGCCATCTGTCGTGATGATATGTATCACCTGCGTGGATGCCCTGCTTGGCACAGATATGGAGCGTGTCTGTCACAAGGCAGAGGAATATGCAGGGATTCCCGTAAGGCCATGTTATATGTATGCGCTGACCAGAGAAGGCAGAAAGCCGCCGATGGTGCATGTGCGGCAGTCCATTTATTCCCTGCTGGAGCCAAAGAAGAAAAAAGGAAATGTAGTGAATCTGCTGGGATATTTTTCCCCGCTGGTGGATGACTGTGAACTGTATGATCTGCTTCACGAAGCAGGGGTAAAAACGATTCATGAGATTTCCAGATGCAGGGATTATGCAGAATATCAGACCATGTCGGAAGCAAACTTTAATCTGGTGCTTCACCCGGAAGCGCGTTTTGCAGCAGAAGATTTTCATGACAGGCTGAAAATTCCATATATTGAACTTCGCAGACTATATCAGATCGATAAAATTGCCAGTCAGTATCGTGCTTTTGGAGCAGCGTTGGGGGTGGAATTTGATGATGAAAAACCACGCAAGGCAGCAGAGGATGCGGTGGCAAAATTCCGGGAATCACATCCGGATGCAGCGTTCGCAGTTGGAGAATGGATGAACGGAGATCCGTTTGAACTGGCGCTTGCACTGGTGCGCTATGGATTTCGGGTGCCGGAGATTTACGGAACTTTATCCGGTGAAAATTTCGTCTATGTGAAACAACTGGCGCAGATCAGTCCGGAGACGAAAGTATTTTCCAACCTGGAACCAACCATGCTGTATTATGACGGAAGTCAGTCCGGCGTCAGTCTGACTATTGGAAAAGATGCCGGATATTATCATAAAGAATGTCCAAACGTGCTCTGGAATGAAGAACGGCAGCCATATGGTTATGCCGGTGTGCGCAGACTGTTTGAGTCACTGGCGGAGGTATAACACAATGAGAGGACTGAGAAAATATCTGACACCTTTTGCACCGGATCAGTCCGGCGCGGTATCTGTATTATATGAATTTGGCGGCATTATTGTTATCTGTGATGCCGGAGGCTGTACCGGAAATATCTGTGGATTTGATGAACCGCGATGGTTTGAGAGCAAAAGCGCACTGTTCAGTGCGGGACTCCGCGATATGGATGCAATCCTTGGTCGTGATGACCGTCTGGTGGCAAAACTTGCTGATGCAGTGACAAAGCTGGATGCAAAATTTGCGGCGATCATCGGGACGCCGGTTCCGGCAGTGATCGGAACAGATTATCATGCGTTGAAACGTATGACTGAGAAGAAAGTGGACCTGCCGATCCTGACTGTAGATACGGATGGCATGGAATTATATGACAAGGGTGAAGAAAAAGCATGGATGGAGCTGTTTCGTGTATTTGCAGGCGAAAAGGAAGAGGTGGCTCCAAATAGAATAGGAATTCTCGGTATGACACCGCAGGATATCAGTGATCTGCGTGCAGCAGACCGCCTCCGGGAACGTTTTGCAGCAGAAGGGAAAACAGCAGTCTGTTATGGAATGGGAAACGGACTTGAGGATGTGAAAATAGCTTCCGGTGTGGAAAAAAATATTGTGGTTGCACCGTCAGCTCTGGAAGTGGCGAAATACCTGCAACGAACTTATGGAACACCGTATGAAACTGGCTATCCGCTGATGGATGAACTGGTCCGTGATATGGATTATCATGGAAAAAAGGTGCTGGTCGTACAGCAGCAGGTGATCGGAAATGCTATCCGTGAGGAAATATTAAAGAAAGCACCGGATGCACAGGTAACAGTGGCAAGCTGGTTTATGATGAAACCGGAGCTTCGCAGGGACGAAGATCTGCACCTGCGGGATGAGGAAGATTATATTAAGCTGGTGGAAACCGGAGCGTATGATGTGATTTACGCAGACCCATGTATGGCGAGAATGACACCGAAGTTTGAGGGAGTATTTGTGGATACGGTACATTTTGCTGTGTCAGGGAAACTTGTAACAGTGGAAGCAGCGAAAGAAGCAAAAGGACCATCGTATGAGTCCGGTGGGAGAAGTGTATGAATAAAGAGGAGATAACCTGGCGTATCCGGGTATACGGTATCGTTCAGGGAGTTGGATTTCGGCCAACAGTAAGCCGCCATGCGATGACCCACGGGATTCGCGGAACTGTCTGTAATAAAGGACCATATGTGGAAATTTTTGCGCAGGGTGCAAAAGAGCAGATTGACGGATTCCTGAATGAACTGAAAGAACATCCGCCGAAACGTGCGGCTATTTTAAAAATAAATACAAAAGATATTACTGCTGAGACAGCAGTACATTTTGAGGCATTTGATATCATCGAAAGTGAGAAAACAAAGGGAGAGATCTTCGTTTCCCCGGATATTGCAATCTGTGAAGAATGTAAGGAAGAAATGTTTGATCCGAAGAACCGGCGGTATCTGCATCCGTTTATCAACTGTACCTGCTGCGGACCGAGGCTTACGATTCTGGATTCTCTGCCATATGACAGGGAACGTACAAGTATGAAAGAGTTTCCGATGTGCCCGGACTGTGCGAAGGAATATTTCGATGAGAAAACAAGACGGTATGATGCACAGCCGGTTTGCTGCAATGAATGTGGACCGGAGGTGTATCTGATCGGCAGGTCCGAGAGGGGCCGGGAGGCAATTACATATACCCGAAGGATGATCAGTGAAGGAAAAATTGTAGCGATCAAAGGAATCGGAGGATTTCATCTCTGCTGTGACGCGACAAATGAAGAAGCGGTTGAACGCCTGCGTACATTAAAAAAACGTCCTGCCAAGCCTTTTGCAGTGATGGCAAAGGACGAAGCGGCAGTGAAACGGGAATGTGTTGTGACACCGGAGCAGGAGGAAATCCTTACCGGACATCAGAAACCAATCCTGCTCCTGGACAGAAAAAACAGTGGCAGACTGGCGGCTTCTGTAGCTCCGGGAAATCCGAAAGTTGGTGTGATGCTTCCTTATGCACCGGTACAATTGCTGATTTTTCAGTATGATGATGAAATTAAAATGCCGGATCTTCTCGTGATGACCAGCGGAAACACATCCGGTGCTCCGATTTGCCGGGAAGATGAGGAAGCGGTTGCAGAATTGTCACATTTGTGCGATGCGATGCTTTCACATAATCGAAAAATCAGAATCAGGGCAGATGATACAGTGATGGATTTTTATAAGAATGAACCGTACATGATCCGGCGGTCCAGAGGTTATGCACCGCTTCCGTTTATGACATCAACGGACTGGAAAGGACAGGTGCTCGCGGTTGGCGGAGAACTGAAAAATACTTTCTGTATCGGTGTGGACAGTCGGTTTTATCCGTCTCCGTATGTGGGAGATCTGGAAGACCTGAGAACTGTAAAAGCATTGCAGGAAACAATTCACCGGTTTCAGACATTACTGGAGGTAAAACCGCAGGTGGTGGTCTGTGATATGCATCCGAAGTACAATTCCACAGTTGTAGCGAAGGAACTTGGTTATCCGATGCTCCAGGTGCAACATCATTATGCGCATATCTTATCCTGCATGACAGAAAATGACTGTCATGATCCGGTCATTGGAGTTGCTTTTGACGGAACCGGATATGGAACGGACGGTACGATCTGGGGCGGAGAGATTCTGCTGGCAGATTATGAGAATTTCACAAGATTTGGAAGTATTACCCCGTTTTTACAGATTGGCGGTGATGCTTCTGCGAAAGAGGGCTGGCGTATTGCGGTATCTATGATTTATGGATATACGAAAGACCGCGAACTGGCATGGAAGATCATTGAAAAGCTTGGCCTTTGCAACGAACAGGAAAGCAAAGTGCAGTTTACCATGGCAGACCGGAAGATTAACGCAGTGATTTCAACCAGTGTGGGAAGGCTTTTTGATGCAGTCAGTGCGATACTCGAAATCCGGCGCCAGTCAAGTTTTGAAGGTGAAGCATCGATGGCACTTGAGTTTGCAGCAGAAGCATATGAACAGCAAAATATTATGCAGGGACGAGACGAGAAACCGGATAGACTGGTATATGAAAAAGAAGAACGTTTCATTTTAAATACCAGAATGCTGGTGCAGCAGATCGTAGAAGAAAAAATGCAAGGTGCAGACAGCGGCAGGCTGGCATATCTGTTCCATCAGGTACTGGCAGAGCAGATTACAGCAGCCTGTATCGAAGCCCGCAGCAATAGCGGCAGAAAGAAAGTCGCACTGAGCGGCGGCGTCTTTCAGAACCGGTTACTGCTGCGCCTGACGGAAGAACAACTGGAACAGGAAGGTTTTGAAGTATTACGACATCACATGATCCCGCCAAATGATGGAGGAATCGCGATCGGACAGGCCGCATATGGAATGTGGCGCTTGAACAATCATGGATTACAGGACAGGAGGATATAAAAAATGTGTGTAGGTTTATCAGCAAAAGTAGTAAAAATCAGTAACGGCACAGCACTCATTGACGCAGGCGGTGCCAAAAGAGAGGTTTCTTCTCAGCTTCTGGAAGATCTGGAGCCTGGAGATTATGTTATGGTTCACGCAGGTGTGGCAATTGCAAAGATCACCGATGAAGATGACAGTGAAACAGATCAGCTCATGGAGGAATTTTTATAATGGCAGACGAGAAATGTGAAAAGAAGAGCGAAGAGAAAACCGAAAGGAAAACCGCCAGAGAGATCATTGAAAATTATGATGGCCCAAAGGTGCGGATCATGGAAGTATGCGGCACGCACACCCATGAGATTTTCCGGCTGGGAATCCGCAAATTGCTGCCTGAGCAGGTGGAACTGATCTCCGGACCGGGATGTCCGGTATGTGTAACTCCGGTCAGCTTTATTGACGAAGCGATTTATCTGGCACTGGAAAAAGGAGTTACCATTTGTACATTTGGCGATCTGGTACGTGTGCCGGGAACAAAAATGAGCCTTGCGGGAGCCCGCGAACAGGGGGCAGATATTCATGTGGTATATTCTCCGGCAGATGCGGAAAAATATGCCGGAGAACATCCGGACAAGCAGGTGACATTTCTGTCTGTCGGATTTGAAACAACGACACCGGCAAGCTGCCTTTCAGTGAAAGCTGCAAAAGAAAACGGGCTGGATAATTACTCGATATTAACTGCCAACAAAACCATGCCTCAGGCTTATGAGGCGTTAAAGGGCAGTGCGGATGTCTTTTTATATCCGGGACATGTCAATGCAATCACGGGAACACGTCTGTGCGAAGCCCTGGCAGAGGAAGGAGTCAGCGGTGTTGTGGCTGGCTTTACGGCAAAAGAACTGATGACAGCGCTGGCAGTTGTGCTGGTGAAATTTCAGGAAGGAAAGCCATTTTTTGTAAACTGTTATCCGCGTGTGGTGACACAGGATGGAAGCAGGGAAGCACAGATGCTTGTAGACGAGATGATGGAAGCCTGTGACTGTGAATGGAGAGGTCTGGGTGTGATTCCTGCATCCGGCATGAAATTAAGACAGGAATGGCAGAATTTCGATGCACGTATCAAATATCAGATGCCGAAAATAGAAGGAAAACCGAATCCGGCCTGTCGCTGCGGGGATGTGTTACAGGGGAAATGCAAACCATCTGACTGTAAAGTATTCGGAAAAGGCTGTACACCGCAGCATCCGGTCGGAGCCTGTATGGTATCCGGGGAAGGTGCCTGTTCAGCATACTATCAGTATTCATAGCTGTTCAGCACATTCACAGTTATAAGCAAAAATCCATTGAAAATCGCCGTTGGCGATGAGAGTTATCTTAATGAGAAAGAAGGAAATCATCATGGAAAATAAAACAGTAACAATGGCACATGGTGCCGGTGGAAAACAGACATCTGAACTGATCGACCAGGTGTTTAAAGCACATTTTGCAAACAAGGATCTGACAGCAGATGATGCTGCGGTATTAGTTCCGCCGACAGGTAAGATGGCAGTATCTACCGATGGTTTCATTGTATCTCCGGCATTCTTTCCGGGAGGAAATATCGGCAAATTGTCTATCTGCGGAACTGTCAATGACCTTGCCTGTATGGGCGCAAAACCACTGTACCTGACCTGCGCATTTGTAATTGAAGAGGGATTTCCGATGGAAAAACTGGAGGAAATCGCTGCTGCCATGGAGAAAACAGCAAAAGAGGCAGGCGTACATATTGTATCAGGAGATACAAAGGTTGCCGGAAAAGGACAGGTGGATGGAGTCTTTATCACCACAACCGGAATGGGTGAGATCGAAGAAGGAGTAACCGTTGGCGGAGAACTGGCGAAACCGGGGGATGCGATCATTGTAACCGGTGATATCGGACGCCATGGATGTACGATCCTGTTAGCGAGAGAAAATTTCGGAATCGACGCGGACGTGACCAGTGACTGTGCACCTTTATGGAATACGATAAAGGCGGTTATGGATACCACACACAATCTGCATGTGATCCGTGATGCGACCAGAGGAGGCGTCGGAACTGTCCTGTATGAGATCGCAGGTCAGAGCAATGTAGGCATTCGCCTGAATGCGGCAGCAGTTCCGGTACAGCTGGAAGTAAAAGGGGTCTGCGGAATGCTTGGACTGGAACCTTTATATCTGGCATGCGAAGGAAGACTTGTTATCATGGCACCGAAGGAAGAAGCAGAAGGCATTGTGGAAACATTACGAAAATGTCCATATTCCGAAAATGCAGCGATCATCGGTGAGGTGATCGCGGAGGAAGCGGGAAGAGTTATCATGGAGACTGAGATCGGCACACAGGCACTGCTTCCTCAGCCGGGAGGAGAGCTGTTGCCAAGAATCTGTTAAACAGGAGGAATCAGGGCATGGACACCAGAGTGGCAGTTATTTCAATTATTGTAGAACAGGAAGATGCAATCGAAGAATTAAACACCCTGCTTCATGAGGCACGTCAGTATATTATCGGCAGAATGGGGATTCCATACCGCTCGAAGGGGATTAGTATTATCAGCATTGCGATTGATGCACCGCAGGATAAGATCAGCGCACTTTCCGGAAAAATCGGACATTTAAAGGGAGTATCTGCAAAAACAGCATATTCAAAGGTTATTACTCCGGCGGAAGGAGGAACAGAGCATTGATCAGGATAGCAGTATATGGAAAGGGCGGGATCGGAAAATCCACGACTGTTTCCAATGTAGCGGCAGCACTGGCAGAGATGGGGCTTAAGGTGATGCAGATCGGATGCGATCCGAAAGCGGATTCTACGATTTTACTCCGTCATGGGGAGACAGTTCCGGCAGTGCTTGACTTATATAATGAGAAAAAGCAGTCATTACAGTTGGAGGATATGATCCGCATCGGCTATAACGGTGTCATCTGTGTGGAAGCCGGCGGTCCGACACCGGGGCTTGGCTGTGCAGGCCGCGGAATCATCACGGCACTGGAAAAGCTGAAAGAACTGGGAGCCTATGAGAGATATAAACCGGATGTGGTTTTATATGATGTACTTGGAGATGTGGTCTGCGGTGGATTTTCCATGCCGATGCGAAATGGTTACGCTGACAAAGTATTTATCCTTACATCCGGAGAAAATATGGCAATCCATGCGGCGGCAAATATCGCCATGGCAGTGCAGAATTTTAAAAATCGTGGATATGCAGGGCTTGGCGGACTGATTTTGAACCGCAGGGATGTTCCGAGAGAAGAAGAAAAAGTGTCAGAACTGGCAGATGATTTCCAGACAGCAGTCATCGGTACGTTATCACACAGCAGTCAGGTAGCACTGGCAGAAGAACAGCAGAAAACATTGATGGAGTGTTATCCTGAAAGTGAAATGTCAGAGGAATATCGTGCGCTTGCGGTTCAGATGTACCGTATATGCGGTGGTGTTCTGGAAAATGAAAACGATGCTGTAAGGGATAAATATATGAATGAACAGACACAGGAGGATGTGTAATGTTACGTCGCGTGGGTGAAACGATTGATCCGAAAGGTGCAGTGGTAAAAATAAAGGATGCTTCCTTCCCGGCACCATTTGCTTCGGAACTGGAATATAATTCTCCGGTGCATGGCAGCTGGAATATCGTACATACAGGGATGCAGGTCCCGGAATCCATTCAGATTTATGTCTGTGCAGATAACTGTATGCGTGGCGTTGTGCTGACAGCGGCAGAAATGAATGCAGCAGACCGTTTTTCCTTTGTGATTCTGGAAGAACAGGATCTCTTAAACAGCAACCTGGAAGATATTACCATTGAGGGTGTGACAGATGTGCTGAACAAACGCGGGGACCATCCGAAAGCAGTTCTGTTGTTTACAGTCTGTCTGCATCATTTTGTGGGAAGTAATCTGGACTACATTTACAGTGAACTGGGGCATCGTTTCCCGGACATCTGTTTTATCCGCTGTTATATGGATCCGATCATGCAGAAGCATGGATTAACTCCGGATCAGAAACTGCGCAAAGCAATGTATGATCCACTTCCGGCCTGCGAACCGGACAGGAAAACGGTATCGATATTTGGCAGTGATTTTGCGCTGGATGAGAGCAGTGATATCAGGCGTTTATTAAAACGATATGAGTATACCGTAAAAGAACTGCCAGCCTGTAAAACATGGCAGGATCTGCTGGATATGAGCAAAGGCAGTCTGTTTATTGACTGCTATCCGGCAGGGAAATACGGAATGGAAGCGCAGGCGGAGCGTCTGGGACGTAAACACCTGTACTTACCGGGCAGTTTTGATTATGATGAAATCGAAAAGCAGTTAAAACAACTCACAGATATTCTCGGTCTGCCGGAACTGACGGGAGAGGAACTGGTGTGCGAACGGGAATCCTGTGAGGAAGCGCTGGCAAAAGCTAAAACTCTGATCAAAGATATGCCCATCACTTTGGATTATCTGTATCACCCAAGACCTCTGGGGCTGGCAAAACTGCTTCTGACGCATGGTTTTTGTGTGAAAGCAGTTTATCTGGATGGTATCAGCCCGGAGGAAAAGGAGGAGTTTCTCTGGCTGCAGAAGCATGCACCGGAACTTGAGCTGATCGCAACGATTCAGGTGAAGATGCGTGTACTGCCAAGAGGCGGCAGCAAAGAAGTGCTTGCCATCGGACAGAAAGCCGCCTATTTCAGCCGAAGCCGTCACTTTGTTAATCTGGTACAGGGAGAAGGACTGTACGGATTTGACGGGATCAGAAGAACAGCAGAGCTGATGATGGATGCGTACCGGGAAGAAAAGGATACTGAGAAACTTGTAGTGCAAAAAGGATGGGGGTGTGAGTGCTGCTTATGAGACAGTCTTATCGAATGATACCGATTTATACGGCGGATGTGTCCGGTGTCTGTTCCGCATTGTATGAACTTGGCGGAATGACAGTGATGCATGATCCTTCCGGATGCAATTCTACTTACAATACCCACGATGAGATCCGCTGGTACGACCAGGACAGTCTGATTTTTATTTCCGGACTTACAGAAATCGATGCGATCATGGGAAATGACCGGAAATTTATTGATGATATCGAACATGCAGCCCGTGAACTGCATCCGAAATTTATCGCACTGGCAGGTTCACCAATCCCATTTATGAATGGAACGGATTTCCCGGCAATTGCGCGCGTGATCGAGACAGAAACCGGAATTCCGACATTTTCTGTGCCGACAAATGGCATGAATGATTATATCTATGGAGCAGGAATTGCACTGGAACAGATCGCCCGGAGGTTTGTAAAAGAACCTGACAGGCAGAAGAAAGACTGCTTTTCTGTGCGCAGTGTAAATCTGTTAGGCGTGACACCACTGGATTTCGGACCACAGGAAAACGTAGAGACATTAAAAGAAAATCTGAAAGAATACGGATGGAACGTTTTATCTACATGGGCGATGGGAGATGACTTGGAAACTCTGCAAAAAGCAGGGGAAGCAACTGTCAGTCTGGTGGTATCTGCTGTGGGACTGCTGGCGGCAGAGGTTCTCCGGGAAACATACAAAATACCCTATGTGATCGGAACTCCAAACCAGTGGCTGGCAGAAGATATTTCCAATGCACTGGAGACAACAATCATGCGACACGCTGCAGCAATACAGCAGTCTGCAACCGCGCAGCAAGCTACAGTCATAGAGCAGTCTGTGGTCGTGCAGCAGTCAGATTCTGCGGCTTTCTATCTGAAGAACCGCATGCAGCAGTCAGCAGAGATCACTCTGATCGGTGAACCTGTCACGATGGGTTCATTAGCAGCCGGTATCGAAAAAAAATACGGACATTCGGCCCGCGTATTCTGTCCGTTGAAAGGATGCGAAACACTGCTTGGCAAAAAAGACAAAGCAGTGTTTGGAGAAGAAGCAATGGAAGAGGCGTTGAAAGATGCCAGAATCATCGTGGCAGACCCTCTGTACCGTCCGGTATGTCCAAAGGACAGCATCTTTTATGAACTTCCGCATGTGGCATTTTCAGGAAGGATATATTCAGGTAAAAATAACAGGTAAACGAAATTTGGACAGACCGGCAGAATTTGCAGAAATGATAAAATAGGTGCGATAAATTTTATTTGTTTATAAAGATAATATTCATTGAGAAATCAGATTCTTTACAGTATAATAAAATGAATACACCTCTGAAGGAAACAGGTGTTTCTCTGAGATTCTGCGTCCGGATGAAAAAGGGTGTATGAAAATGATTTTTGGATGAGGAAAAAAGAAATGAAAGAATTTATCAGTGAGACAATTATGGAAAAATATGAATTCCGTAATATCAGACCGGAGGAGACTGATCAGGGAATTATGATTGAAAAGATCTGTTTTCCACCACATGAGGCGTGTTCAGACAAGAACATGAAAGAGAGAACATTAAAAGCACCAGAACTGTTCCTGGTCGCAGAGGACAGAAAAACAGGAAAGATAGCCGGCTTCCTGAATGGAATAGCCACAGATGAAGATGTTTTCCGGGACGAATTTTTTACAGATATTACATTAAATGACCCAAAGGGAGAAAACATTATGCTCCTTGGGCTGGATGTACTGCCGGAACACCGGGGACAGGGACTTGCCACAGAGCTGATGTTTCAGTATCTGAACAGAGAAAGAGAAAATGGAAGAAAGAAAGTCTTTCTTACCTGTCTGGAAGGAAAAGTACAAATGTACAGAAAAATGGGATATAAAGATCTGGGAATTTCCGCATCTGTATGGGGTGGCGAAGAATGGCATGATATGTCATATGAACTGTAACATTACCGTCTGAGGTAAAATACCCTGCACAGAAAGAGCAAATGATGAAAAAAGAAAAAGACCATGCATTTTACAGTAAATTATGGAGTCTGATGATTCCTATCGTGCTGCAGAACCTGATGCTTGCCCTGGTTGCTGTAGCAGACGCATTCATGCTGGGAGGAATGGATCAGAACTATATGTCTGCCGTTTCCCTGGCAACACAGATCCAGTTTATTCAGAATATGTTTCTGTCAGCAGCAACGGCAAGTCTTGGAATCCTGGGTGCACAGTACTGGGGGAAAGGAGATATCCGAACTCTGGATGCCATCTTTTGCATGGCACTTCGCTTATGCGGGCTGGTGTCTGTTATATTTTTTGCAGGCTGTGTTTTCTTCGGAAAATACCTGATGCTTATTTTTACAAATGAGAGTGTACTGATCGATTATGGTATCAGTTACCTGAGAATCGCAGGATTTTCTTATCTGCTTACAGGAATTTCCCAGTGTTACCTCGTAATCATGAAGACCAGTGAACATGCAAAGACAACCGCAGTGATCAGTTCAGCAACAGTATGCATCAATATTGTCCTGAATGCAGTATTTATCTACGGCGCGTTTGGAATCGCACCGATGGGAGTGCGAGGTGCGGCAATGGCAACACTGATCGCACGAATCATTGAGCTTACATGCTCTATAGCAGTATCTTACAGAAAAGGCTACATTCACCCGAATATGGGACAACTGTTTCAGCGGAATAAGCAGCTTTCACAGGATTTCAGAAAATGTGCACTTCCGCTTCTGGGAGCCTGCCTTTTCTGGGGAATCGGATTTACTTCCTATTCTTCTTTTATGGGACATCTCGGAGTAGATGCGGCGGCAGCCAACTCTGTGGCTGCGGTTGTAAGGGATGTGATCTGTTGTTTCAGTGCCGGAATCTCCAGTGCAGCCGGAATCATGGTCGGAAACGAGCTGGGAGCCGGAAATCTGGAAAAAGGAAAGGCCTACGGTATTCGTTTGCTGAAGATTTCTTTTGTATGCGGGATCAGTGTAGCACTTCTGATGTGCATATCCGCACCGGTTATTCTGCACTTTGTCAGATTGACGCCGCAGGCGACGGCATATCTGAAAGGAATGTTCGCAGTGATTGCGTTTTATATGATCGGACGTGCAGTGAATGATGTGACGATCAATGGAATTTTCGGCGCAGGCGGCGATACGATGTTTGATATGTACAGCCTTGCCGTGTGTATGTGGTGTCTGGCAATTCCGCTGGCAGCAGCCGGAACTTACTTTTTCCACTGGCCGGTGGTACTGGTGTATGCATGCACCTGCATCGATGAAGTTGGAAAACTGCCGTGGGTACTGCATCATTTTCGCAAATACAAATGGGTAAAAGACCTGACGCATTAAAAAGCAGAAAAAGAAGAAGCATGTGGAAGATATAAAATTTAACTGATATAAAACTTAACTGAATGGAAGGTGAAAAAAGGTGAATGCATTACAAACCTTAAAAACTTATTTTGGATATGATACATTCAGAGAAGGGCAGGAGAGTATTGTGGAGTCCATCCTGGAACACCGGGATGTGCTCGCAATCATGCCGACAGGAGCAGGAAAATCCATCTGCTATCAGATCCCGGCACTGATGCTGCCGGGGATCACTCTTGTGATATCCCCTCTGATCTCGCTGATGCAGGATCAGGTAAAAGCCCTGAATGAGGCGGGAATCCATGCAGCTTTTATCAATTCTTCCCTTACTGAGAACCAGATCAGCAAAGCACTGTATCTGGCAGCAGGGGGAAGATATAAAATCATCTATGTTGCTCCCGAACGTCTGGAAAACTATGAGTTTCTGGAATTTGCCAGACATGTGGAGATCTCTATGGTAACGGTGGACGAAGCACACTGTATTTCGCAGTGGGGACAGGATTTCCGCCCGAGCTATCTTAAAATTGTAGAATTTGTCCGTAACCTTTCCACAAGACCAATTGTCAGTGCTTTTACAGCGACAGCAACAAAAGAAGTAAAAAATGATATTTTATGTATCTTAAATCTGATCGATCCTGCCGTAGTAGTAACCGGATTTGACAGAAAGAATTTATATTACAGTGTGGAAAATATCCGCCGGAAAGATGAGTTTGTGATGGAATACATAGACAGACATCCGACAGAAAGCGGAATTATCTACTGTGCAACAAGGAAAAATGTAGACAATCTGTTTGAGGAACTTTTCAAAAAAGGCGTTCCGGTCACCAGATATCATGCAGGTCTTGATAATGAAACCAGAAAGAAAAATCAGGATGATTTTATCTACGACAGAACGTCCGTGATCGTGGCGACCAATGCTTTTGGAATGGGAATTGATAAGTCTAACGTGCGTTATGTGATTCATTACAATATGCCGCAGAGCATGGAGAACTATTATCAGGAAGCAGGACGTGCTGGCCGTGACGGGGAAAATTCCCGGTGTATTCTGCTCTTTTCCCCACAGGACACCATGATAAACCGTATGCTTCTGGACAGCAAAGATTTTTCGGATGTGGACGGAGAGGATGAATATCTGATCCGGCAGAGAGATATCCGGCGGCTTCAGATCATGGAAGGATACTGCAGGACAACAGGATGTCTGCGCAATTATATTCTGGAATATTTCGGAGAAGAGACTTCCGGTCCGTGTGAAAATTGTGGAAACTGTCACAGGGATTACCATGAAACAGATATGACAGCAGAAGCGAAGCAGATCGTCAACTGTGTGGCTGAGACAAGAGGACGCTATGGACTGACGATCGTACTTGGTACCCTGATGGGGGCAAAGAGAGCACGTCTGAGGGAACTGGGAACAGATAAGTATAAAACATATGGAGCATTAAGCGGGCACAGTGAGACAGAACTCAGAAATCTGATCAGTCAGATGACAGAAATGGGATATTTATATCAGACGCAGGAACGCTACAGTGTTCTGAAACTGGGAAATATTGCACCTTTGAAGGATGAAAATACGCATGTGGTCATGCAGACCTACGAAGAAAAAGAACCGGATAAAAAGAAAAAGACATCAAAAACGGTCAGAAAACGCAGTACGGATGCACTTACCTCTGCAGGATATGACCTGTTTGAAATCCTGCGGAAACTTCGCCTGGAGATTGCAAAGGAAGAGTCCATGCCGCCGTATATTGTATTCAGTGACAAGACGCTGATTGATATGTGTGTGAAAAAGCCGACGGATGAAGAAGAGATGTTGAATGTATCCGGTGTTGGAGAAAATAAATTGAAAAAATACGGGCAGAGATTTCTGAAAGAAATACAGGAATTTACTTCAGCGCGCCCGGAAGCTGTTTTGAGCATGCCGGAAGAAAATAAAGACGGAATAGATTAGTCAGTCGGATATTCGCAGTCAATCCGCTTCGTTGCCTGCGCATAACTAAATAACTGAAAATACAGATGGGAGGATATATGAATATACGAGATTACACAGAGGAACTGATCAGTCTGAGACACCATTTTCACCAGCATCCGGAGCTGGCACTTCAGGAAGTGGAAACTTCGGCATATATCCGCAGATATCTGGAGAAGCTGGGCTATGAGATCACTCCTGTGGAACCTACCGGGCTGATCGCAGAACTTCCCGGTTTGAAGGACAGAAAGAAACTGGTGGTTCTCCGGGCGGAGATGGATGCCCTGCCGATACAGGAGCAGACAGGACTGCCATATGAATCCGTGAATCAGGGATATATGCATGCCTGCGGACATGATTTTATTCTGGCGGCAGCACTGATCCTCGCGAAGATCATAGCAGAGGAAGAGAATGAGGAAAAGAAAAGCTGCGAAGGACAGAAGGAATATGAAACGCGGAAGAAAAAAGAAAGATTTCCGGTAAGGATTCGCTTCCTTTTTGAACCGGCAGAAGAAATCGGAGAAGGTGCCAGAAGGATGCTCCAGGCAGGAGCTTTGCAGAATCCGAAAGCGGATGCATTTCTCATGTTTCATTATGCAGCGGATATGACTCTTGGGATGGCGGTTCATCAGGGGCAGGCGTCTTCCATGATCAACAGTATGCAGATCCACGTCCATGGAAAATCCAGCCACTGGTGTGAAGCAGAGAAAGGAATCGATGCAATCTATGCAGCAGCCCGGGTAGTGAATGCGATTCATGACCTGAATGAAAATTTCAAAAAGCAGCATCCGGATGCCGGAAAATACATCATCGGAACCGGAACAATCCATGGAGGGGAATATACAAATATCATTGCGGATCATGTGGTACTTAACGGAAACATCCGGGCAGTTCATGAAGAAACCTATACAGCACTGGAAAAAGCACTGGAAAACTGCCTGCGTGAGATTGAAAAGCAGACCGGGGCACAGATTCGCATGGAGTTTCCGAAAAGTCCGGTGTACGCATTTGCAAATGATGACGGACTGGTGGAGATCGCGAAGGCAGCAGGAACAGAAGTGTTTGGCGATCAATTTATCCTGGAGGGAGAGGATGAGCTGTTTTTGTCCGGGGACAATGCCTACAGATATTTCAGGGAAACCAGAGGACTTTTTTCCGTATTCCTTGCAGGAATCCCGGGAGAAAACCATCCGCTTCATCATCCGAAATTCCAGCTTGATGAGAGGATACTGCCGTACAGTGTGGAGGCATTGTATAAAATGATTACAAAGTTATAAGCAGCAGCCAGTATCTGATCTGGTTGTTTCTGAAAATAATGAAAAAAATTTCCAGAAAAGACTTGAAAACTGAACTAAAATAGTATAGAATGAAACCATAAACAAAACAGCAATACATAAACATTTATAAAACGTACAATATACACTATATTAAGAAAGAATCGAGGGCGCAAAACTATGAAGATTACAGATACGATCAAGTATGTCGGAGTAAATGATCATCAGGTAGATTTATTCGAGGGGCAGTATGCAGTGCCAAATGGAATGGCATACAATTCTTATGTGATCCTGGATGAGAAGATCGCAGTTATGGATACCGTAGATGCGAATTTCAAACATGAATGGCTGGACAACCTGGAGCAGGTACTGGACGGACGGAAACCAGACTACCTGATCGTACAGCATATGGAACCGGACCATGCGGCAAACGTAGCCAACTTCCTGGAAGTATATCCGGGCACTACAGTAGTAGCCAATGCGAAAACATTCGTTATGATCAAAAATTTCTTCGGTCTGGATCTGGAAGGACAGAAACTGGAAGTTGAGAACGGTTCTACATTAAGCCTTGGAAACCACAACCTTACTTTCGTATTTGCACCAATGGTACACTGGCCGGAAGTTATGGTGACTTATGACAGTACAGACAAGGTTCTCTTCTCCGCAGATGGATTCGGTAAATTCGGCGCTCTGGACGTAGAAGAAGACTGGGACGACGAAGCAAGAAGATATTTCATCGGTATTGTCGGCAAATACGGTGCACAGGTACAGAGACTTCTGAAAGTTGCAGCAACACTGGATATCCAGATCGTCTGTCCATTACACGGACCTGTACTGACAGAGAATCTGGGTCATTATATCGGACTTTATGATACATGGTCTTCCTACACACCAGAGGAAGAGGGTATCGTTGTTGCTTACACTTCTGTATATGGACATACCAAAGCAGCAGTCAACCAGTTTGTTGAGAAATTAAAGAGTAAAGGCTGCCCGAAAGTAGTTGTCTATGATCTGGCAAGAGATGATATGTCCCAGGCACTCAGCGATGCGTTCCGCTACAGTAAACTGGTTCTTGCGACTACCACTTACAATGCAGGAATCTATCCGTTCATGAATGATTTTATTACCCGCCTTGTGGAGCACAATTTCCAGAATCGTACCGTAGGTCTGATCGAAAATGGCTCCTGGGCACCTCTGGCAGCGAAAGTGATGAAAAATATGCTGTCTGAATGCAAAAAGATCAACTGGCTGGCTACCACTGTAAAGATCATGTCCGCGGTCAACCAGGATAACAAAGATCAGATGGAAGCAATGGCTTCTGAACTCTGCCAGGAATATATCGCAAAGAATGATGAATTGGCAAACAAGAACGATATGACAGCATTATTCCGCATCGGATATGGTTTATATGTAGTAACTTCCAATGACGGCAAAAAAGACAACGGTCTGATCGTAAATACAGTGACTCAGCTTACAGATTCTCCGTTCCGCGTAGCAGTCAACATCAATAAGACAAACTATTCTCACCATGTGATCAAACAGACAGGTGTGATGAACGTTAACTGCCTCTCTGTGGAAGCACCATTCTCTGTATTTGAGCAGTTCGGCTTCCAGAGCGGAAGAAGCGCAGATAAATTTGCAGGACAGAAGGTAAACCGTTCTGACAATGGACTGGTATTCCTGGATAAATATATCAATGCATTTATGTCTCTGAAAGTAGAGCAGTATGTAGATCTCGGAACTCACGGAATGTTCATCTGCAGTGTGACGGAAGCCCGTGTCGTAAGCGACCAGGAAACAATGAGCTACACCTACTATCAGAAGAATGTAAAACCAAAACCAGAGACAGAAGGCAAAAAAGGCTTCGTATGTAAAGTCTGCGGATACATTTATGAAGGCGATGAACTTCCGGAAGATTACATCTGCCCGCTTTGCAAACACGGCGCAGTAGATTTCGAACCGATCGGATGATTCTGTGAGATTGTGCGGAAACGATCAGTAAGTGAATAAAAGACAGCGACAGAAGAAACGAAAACAGACGGTGGAAAAAGCCGTCTGTTTTTTACGTGGGTAAATAACGAATATCCCTTGCGAAACAAAAAAAGTCTGATAAAATAGAAAGAAACAAAAAATTTTACTGAATGTTCATGGAAAATAAGGAAAGCAAGGGAAACACTTATGATAACATTAAATGACTATTTATATTCCGGAGATACCGTACTGAAAATATTGCAGAGATATACAGAGGATCTGAGAAAAGATGCAAAGAAGAATCGCAATGAGATCGATCTGATCCACTGCAACTTTCTGATCCAGATCGAAGAACTGCTGGAACACAACGATTTCCTTACTGCACAGTCACAGAAGATCAGAGAATTTTATAAATATATGACGCAGGAATATCCGTTTCTGGCCTTTACAGTAAAAGGAAGGATCAAGTCACTGATCCGCGCGGAGGAGAAATTTAACGGATATATTGTGGAGTACATCTATGATTATTACAGCAAACACGGAACGTATCCGCCAATCGCAGATTTAAAGAATAAACTGAGCTGTTTCCGTGACCTGATCGCATACCGCATTGTGATCTCTCTTCCGAAATGCCATCTGAAAGCGGGGGAGGACAGAGAAAACGCAGAACTGAAATATCTCTATGATATTGCAAATAAACTTCCGGGATTTCTGGAAGAACGGGGATTTACGGCAGAGCCTGCCAATGGAGTAAAAGAAGGCCATTCAGAATTAATGGATGAAGCAGCAAAGCCCTATTACAGGGACTATATTTCCGAGAAAAAAGACTCTGATTATCAGTCGTTACATATTACTTTTTATGATAACAGCTCCAGATCGTTTCTGGAAGTGCAGATCCGTACCAAAGATATGGATGATGTGGCAGAAATTGGTGCAGCCAATCATCTGGGATATGAAAAGAAACAGGAAAGCGAGCGGGCAAGACGGGATGCAATTCCGAAAGGGGAATGCAGATATTTTGATGATGCATATGAGAGAGGAATCCGGCTTCTGAACCTGGATCTGTCAAAACTGGATGTAAATATGTTTGCGGCAGTCAATAACAGTCTGATCAATGATGGCTGCGGACTGTACAGAGGACGGCTTATTCTGCCATATGAACATCTGTCAAGGTTCCAGAATGACCTGATCGACTGAGAGAGTGGATGGGAAAAATTATGAGTGGAGCAAAAAGAGAAAAAAACAGTTCGGGATAACGGGGATTTTTCTGTCAGAGAAACAGGTGAAATATCTGGAAAGGATGGATACGATAGAGGTACTCTGCGTGGATGATGATGCACCTTATATTTATCAGAGAGATGGAAAAGCAGCAGGTATGATTGTGTCAGTGCTGGATCATTTTGCTGAAAATTTCGACGGGACGGTTCATTACACGTTCTGCAGCAACGCAAAAGATGCGGAGCAGAAATTAAAAGAGGGAAATTTTGATATTGTGATCGGCATGAGTTTTACTTCGAAATACTGTGCAAAGAATGGGCTGATCCGAAGTGACCTGCTGATGGAAGCCGAACTGGCATCTTTTTACAGAAGAGGTGACGGAAATAAGGATGTCCTGGCTGTTGTGGAAGGACTGGAAAATGCAATCGACACTTCTGAGTGGAGAACGGTTATCATATTCAGCAATACGGAAAAATGCGTCAAAGCTGTAGCAGAAGGCGTGGCTGATGCCGGAGTGGGAGATCATAATTCGGTTGAATATTATACCTATGATACTTCCAACAATCTGATCATCAGTACCATATCCGGGCATACTTCAAGTATCTGTCTCGCTGTGAACAAAAAACGTGATATGGAGTTTCTGGGAATACTGAATGCCTATCTGTACAGCCTGTCGGATACGGAAAAGACGGCATATTTAAGTGATGGAAACATTCATCTTCGCAAGATTTCTCTGAAATATTTTGCAAGTCAGTATCCGGGGGAAACTACAGCGGCAGATTTCCGCACAGGTCACAGAACAGGATGCGGATCATGTCAGTTGCAGATTTAAAGTGGCAGATACCGGAATCGGTATGAGCGAAGAATTTCAGAAGCACATGTTCGAACAGTTTACCCAGGAACACGAAGACGACAGAACTGAATACAAAGGCACCGGACTGGGACTGGCCATTGTAAAAAGGATTGTCGAAAAAATGGGCGGAGAAATCCGAGTAAACAGTAAGAAAGATGTAGGAACGGAGTTTATATGGACGCTGACATTTGCAACTGATAAGGATTTTGTGGAAAAAGTGTACGTGCAGGAAGAAGGAACGGACAGTCATTCAGACTGCATGGAAAGAAAGTTCTGATAGTCGAAGACAATGATATGAATCTGGAAATCATTCAGTTTATGCTGGAGGACTGGGGCGCAGAAACAGTCTCTGCCAGAAACGGAAAAGAAGCACTGGATTCCTTTAGACAGTCAGAGCAGAATGAATTTGACTATATCTTTATGGATATCATGATGCCAGTGATGGACGGACTGACCGCAACAGAAGAAATCCGCCGCCTTAACAGACCAGATGCCACAACAATCCCGATCATTGCCATATCTGCCAATGCGTTTGCGGAGGATGTGGCGAAGGCAAAACAGGCAGGGGTTACAGAATATCTGGTGAAACCGCTGGATTTGAAGAAACTGCAGAAGATTTTGAAAAAATAAAAAACTAAAATGGATTTTTCCATAATAAGACTGGATGATCTGATTGAAACGTATATAAAAATAGAGATTATTGTAAAGTGGATTTGATAATTCAATAAACAATAATCTCTATTTTTATTCCAATATGGGACTATTAAAAACTAGATGACTGGTTCATTACCAGTTTGATTTTACATTCCAAAATGGTTATTATAGCAATAAAACAATTTAATTATAAATCAAAAAATATATAAAGTCAAAAAAATTAATATGACACAAAATATATTTTCCATCAAAATGGTATTGAAAAATACAAATGAAATGATATAATAAGAACATAAAAGATGGTAAAAAGAAGGGAGGAATAAAAATGACCGAATTAAAATTGGAGTTTCAATTAGAAAATCCAGAATTACCTGTTGATTTGGATAAAGTGATACTGAGTTTTTTGAAAGCTTCGATAGAGAATTATTCACAGGATCTATTTGAGAAACTCTATAATAAAAGACAGTCTGTCGTAAAAATGTGTTGCTGGTCGTGTTATTTGCCGCAGGCACAATTTGCTTCGGACAGAATCAGGCTGGGAATGAATAAATTTACAATAAATTTTTCAGATGCTGATATTGGTGAACTGGTGATGTTTTTTAATGCATTTAGCCTTATGAAATATAAAACATTTCACATGAACAGAAATTCGATGAAACTGATGTCTGTTAAAACAAAGAGGCTTAGGGAAATTGAAGAAACTGAAATAATTGTAAAAATGCAGAGCTCTTTAGTGGCGAGAAAACATAACAGTGATGATAATACGGATATTTATTATACCTGTGATGATCCAGAGTTTCCGGAAATAGTGAAAGAAAACCTTAGGATATTTTTACAAAAGGTAAATATAGAAAGAAATATAAATGACTTTTCTATTACACCTGTGAAAGGTAAGAAAGTAGTTGCAAGGATTATGGAAAGATATGTAGACACAAGTATCGGTATCTATAAAATAACAGGACACCCAAGGTTATTGGAGTTGCTGTATGCTGCAGGAATTGGAACAAGACGCTCTGAAGGACATGGAAAGTTTGAAATCATATATTAGGGAAGGAGATGATTTCTTGGACAAATATGTGATAACTTTAGGCGATTTTTTGAAAAATGCCGGTATTGTAGGATTCAGATATATGCTGGAATCGGCAGAAGCAAAAGAGAACGTGGATTTTGGAATTACAGAAGATGGCCAGGGCTTGTGGCTTGATATGAATTTTGCATTAATCGCTGATTGGACTGACATGTATTTTAAAGCTTGTGTACAATATTTTGGACCATCTACGGTTTATCAAGGCGTTCTTGACAGAATTGAAAGGTGCCTTGATAAAATTCAGACTGGAAAGTGGAATCCGGGAAAAGAGGAGAAAGAGGATTTAAAATTTATCAGTGATAAATTACTTTCTAACAGTTATCAGGCTGGTTTTGAAAATATAAAAAATGGGATTGATATGCCGGAAGTTTATCAGACTTTAAAAAAAGATAAGCTGAATGATAAGCTGGAAACAGAAAAATTAGAAGAACGGTTAATTGAGTTAGAGAAATTTCTTCAACATCCAAAATGCAGAGAAACATTCATTATGAAAAGTGTGGTATATACATATATCAATCGCTTTTGGAGTGGAAAATGTTTTTTGCTTCGTGCAAATGCGAAGAAGGATATGCGTGAATTATTTGAAAAGGATTTCTCAGAACCATTTCGGAAATATCTGGAAGCGGATCATAAAAAAGCGAAAGATTTATGCATTGACTGTGGCATGCCGATAGGACCAAAAGAAAAGAATTCGATAGCATTTATGAATGAAGTTGGAGATGATTTTACAAGAAAACGTTCTGCTTTCTGGGATTGTAAAGCAGATGCATTTCTTTGCCCGGGATGCACATTTGTTTATGCGTTAAGTCCGCTGGGGTTCCGCCTGTTTGCCAATAAATTTGTTTTTGTAAATTTAAATAATAATATTCGGGCTTTACTGGAATCTAATTCAAAAACAGACAAAGACAGTGCAAATAGTGAAAAGGCAGAGGGTGAAAAATATTCACAATGGTTTGCAAAAACAATTAATATCCTGTTAAAAGAAAAAATGCAGGAAATATCCAACATCCAGGTGATTCTGCGCGGAATAAGAGCAGAAGACAGATATTTGTTGGGGATTGTTCATAAGAGTATGCTGGATATTATAAAGGTTTCAAGCGTATCAAAAGCTTTGCAATTATTGGGAAAGTTTCCTTATGTAAAAATAAGAAATGAATTTGTCAATGTACATGAGACGGCGGTTATTAATTTGCTTCAATATCGTAATCAATATCAGTTATTAAATCAGTTATTGAAAGCTGCCATTGAAGATGATGCGTTTAATTTTTATGCAAATTGGATATACGAAATTCAATTGCAGTCAGAAATTATATATTTCATAGAAGAAGAAAAAAGAAAGGAGATTGCTATGTATACAAGTATGAAAAGAAGCGGATCAGATTTAAGAAAAGCAATTATGGTGTCTAAGGGAGAGTCTTCAGGAGACTGCCTTAGAGGAATAGAATATCAGTTATTAAATGCCTTATCTGTAAGAAATGTTGACAAATTTATGGATGTTGTATTAAGACTGTATAGTTCTTACGGTTCACAGAAAAATGAAAAAGGACAGCAGTTGTTAGTTCCAACAGGATTAGTGCAGATGCTTGGTGATCAGGAAAAATTTACAAGATACGGTTATGCATTTGTAATGGGCCTGGAAGGATGCTATGAGAAAAAGGAGGATAAGCAGTCATGAAAAGAGAAGGATTAACGATTACAATGGTTTTTCTGGCAGAAAGCGCAAACTATGGAGAAGGGATTGGAAATATTTCCTCTCTGAAAAAAATGACACGAGGAAATCATGAGCAGTATTCTTATATTTCCAGACAGGCTATGCGATATAATATCGTACAGCAGGCAAACTGGGACAAGACTCCAGTGGATGAAAAAAGTGGAGTTATTCAGTTTGCACCGTCTGCTACGATTGAAGATTATCCGGAAATTGATCTGTTTGGATATATGAAAACAACAGCAAAAGGTGATGATCAGAAAGGCGGAGCAACTACCAGAAGTGCGGTTGCAAGGCTTAGTAATGCCATTGCATTGGAACCATTTCAGGGAAACTTGGAATTTCTTAATAATATGGGATTAGCTTCCAGAGGAAACATAGAAAATAATATTGCACAGAGTGAAATCCACCGTTCTTATTATGCATATACAATGTCGATTGATTTGGACAGAGTAGGTGTAGATGGCGATATTAATATTAAAAAAGAAGAAAAAGCAGAACGAGTAAAAATTCTGTTGGATTCCATGCATTATCTGTATAGAGATATCAAAGGAAGACGAGAAAATTTAAGTCCGTTATTTATTATTGGAGGAAGGTACAACAGAAAGAATCCTTTCTTTGAAAACAGGGTAAAAGTTGATGATAATAAAATAAATGTAGAAACGTTACAGGAACTGATAAACGACAATGAACTTGGTGAATATACCTTTACCGGAGTCACTGCAGGGATTTTTGATAATGAGGAAAGGATAAAGAAAGAATTAAAAGCGGAATCTGTAGGAACTACATTTAAGCATTTAAAAGAGGAAGTGGATCTGTATTATGGAGAAAGCAATTAGATTACAGTGTTTTCAGAATCTGGTCAATTATAGAAAACCAAGCAGCTTTATTATCAAAGAAACATTTCCGTTGCCTCCTTACTCCACTGTTCTGGGTATGATTCATGCGGCATGCGGTTATACAGAATTTCATCCAATGAAACTTTGTATCCAGGGAACAAACAGTGGAACGGTATCAGAACTTTACACACGATATTCTTTTTCGGCAGGAGCGAAATTTGAGGAAGGCAGACATCAGATTTGTATTGAAGATGATGAAAAATATGGAATTTTCCGTGGAATTGCAAATGTTGAACTCATATGCGAAAATCATATGGTTATTCATATCGTTCCAGGTGAAGAAGACTTTGATACGGTTTATCATTCATTGAAAAATCCACCCAGATATTTGTCCTTGGGACGTTATGAAGATTTACTGGATATAGAAAGAGTCGATATCGTGAAAATTCATCAGGAAGATGAAGTGGATCTGGAAAGAGATATGTATATTCCGGTGGAAAATGAATGGAAAAATGATGAAGAAAAAATAGAAATTTTTAATGGTGGGATGACAGTGTATAATCTTACCAGAGAATATGAGATTACAAAACAAGGGTTGCGGCGTTGGAAAAAAGAGACTGGAAGAGTAAAGGCTTATTATTGCCACAGAGGGATGACTTTGGACCAAAATGCATATGTAGATGATTTTGAAAAAAAAGCAGCATTAGTATTTTTTTAAAATGGAAATGAAAAGTAATTTTGAAGAGCAAGGCAGGTATATAACTGCCTTGCTATAGAAGGAGAAGTTGCTTATGGAATATTATGCGAAGTCAAAAAAGAATTCATTATCGTCAGAACAGATGAAGGAAGTGAAAAATAATCTTCAAAATATAATAGAAAAACTTGACGAGTATTTTTCGGAATCAGAAATAGATATTTTAAATCATAATATCGTAAATATATCAAAAACATCACAAGAAAAGCAGAAAACATTAAAGGAACATCATGAGGACATTGTGAAATGTGCTGAGATGTTTTTTTTACAATATGGAGAATATTTTACAGAAAAAGAAAAGAAACTGGTAATAGAAGCGTGTAGAATACATGATCTGGGAAAAGTAAATCTCGTTTTTCAGGCATTGATATCTCCAGAAATGGCAAAAAAATTTCAGATTGATATTAAGTACATTCCTCAGATACCTCATGGATTTTTGAGTGGAGTTACTATTTCACCGAAAGAATTTCAAAAATTATCGATATTGTTTACAAGTAAAGATTTTTCGCCATTTATTACAGCAGTATATTATCATCACGATCGGGAAGATCATTATATAAGTCAGGATATCAGAGAGTATACAGAAAAATATTATCTGAAACAAATTAATGAGTACCTGAATACAAGTATAGAAAAATTGTATTGCAGTAATATGAAAAAAATGTTGTTTCGTAATAATTTGTATTCTGGAAAATTTACAGTTGATTCGGCTGTATGGAATGAATATCTTTTGATAAAAGGTTTGCTTAACAAATTCGATTATGCAGTCAGCGCAGGGTATAAAAATGCAGAGAATGCTGTTGATCTTAAGGAAAAAAGACTGGTAAAAAATATAGAAACTTCTCTGATTGGAAAAGAATTAAGACCAGCCCAGAAATTTATGAAAGAGAACAGAGATAAAAATCTGGTTGTTATAGCACCTACAGGGTCGGGAAAAACAGAAGCAGCATTATTGTGGATGAATGGAGAGAAAGGTTTTTATACATTACCGTTGAAAGTATCTTCTAATGCAATATATTTACGTATCAAAGAAAACTATGCATATGAAGATGCTGCCTTATTACATTCTGACAGTATGATAATGTATTTAAGCGAATATAAAGGCGATGGAGAAAATATTAATGAAAAATATGAGCGTGCCAGAATGTTGGCTCAACCGTTAACCGTTTGCACGGTAGATCAGTTATTCAGGTTTGTTTACAGGGCATTGGGAACAGAGATATTTGCCGCTACATTGAAATATTCAAAGATAATATTGGACGAAATACAGGCATACGAGCCACGTATCATAGCGACCATCATTTACGGATTGAAAATGATACAGGAGTTAGGTGGAAAATTTGCGATTATTACAGCTACCTTTCCACCAGTACTCAAATACTTTATGGAACAATATGAATTGATTGAGGGAAAACAATACTTATTTCAAGATTTTACCGGAAAAGAATACCAGGTAGAAAAATATCCCAGACATAAAATAGAAATCAGACATTCGGAAATGGATTTAGATGAAATCAGAAGTCAGGGAATAAATAAAAAAGTACTGGTTATCTGCAATACTGTTTCCAGAGCACAAAAGTTGTATCAAGAGTTGCAGGGAGAAAATGTATGGCTTTTACATTCTAAATATATCAGAAGAGACAGAGCTTTTCTGGAAAAGAAGATTATGGAATTTTCTGAGTCAGATGAACCTGGAATGTGGATTACAACTCAGATTGTTGAAGCAAGTCTGGATATAGATTTTGATATTTTATATACAGAAATGTGTACGGCGGATAGTCTTTTACAGCGTATGGGACGATGCAACCGTAAAGGCAGATATTGTCCTGATGAGCCTAATATTATTATATTTGATAATCGAAATGGAGTTAGTAAAGGAAAGAAACAAAGTGTTTATGAAGATAAATTATATGATCGGTCTTTAAAGTCGTTGGAAAAGTATGAACATGTGCTGTTTTCAGAGGATGACAAAACCGCATATATGAATGAAGTTTATAGCGTAGATGGAGTAAAAGAAACTTTGTATTTTAAAGAAATTCAGAATTATTTACAAATGTTTGCTGAAATTCATCCAACAGAATATTCCGCAGATGAGGCTAAAGTCCGGGACATCAAAAGCATAACAATTATTCCGGATGATGTTTATAATGCAAATCAGCAGTTGTTTGAAAATGGAGTAGAGTTTTTGAAGAAACCTGATATGAGCAGGGAGGTCAGAAATTTGATAAAATCCAAACTGGAAAATTTTACTTTAAGTTTAAATCTTTATCAGGGATTTCCGAAAGAAGTAGATAAAAGTACAGTTGGAGAAAAAGAAAACAGGAGAATTACGAATATTCATAAAGCGTGTTATGGATATGAATTTGATGCTGAAAACGGACAGGGACGTGGGTTATTATTTGACGAGCAAATGGAACTGAATGGAATATTTGTGTGAATATGGGGCGTAAATATGGAAGAACGAATAACAGGAGTGATGATTTATTATTACTTTGTGTGCAAACGAAAACTCTGGTATTTTTGCCATGAAATTCGGATGGAAGCAGAAAATGAAGATGTAATATTAGGCAAGATACTGGATGAAAGCAGTTACAGGAAGAATGATAAACATATTAATATTGATAACATTATCAATATTGACTTTATAAGCGAGCGCAAAGAACTACATGAAGTAAAAAAGAGTAAGGCAGTAGAAGAAGCAGGAATATGGCAGGTTAAATATTACCTATACTATTTATGGAAAAGAGGCGTTAAAGAAATTAAAGGAAAGGTCGATTATCCATTATTGAAGAAATCAGTGATCGTTGAATTGTCGGATAAGGACATAGAAACACTGGAGAAAATTATTTTTGAAATAGTAGACATAGAAAATATGGACATACCGCCAGCAAATGCAAATCTTAAATTATGCAAGAAATGTGCTTATTATGATTTGTGTTTCATATAAATAACTTACATATCAGGAGAAGATTATGAAGCAAAGTTTTTATGTTTATAATAATGGGGATTTAAAACGTAAAGACAATACACTGCAGTTTACTAATTATGAAGGTGAGAAAAGGGATATACCCATAGAACGAATATCGGATATTTATGTAATGTCGGAAATGTCATTTAATACAGCGTTTATTAATTACATTTCACAATATGGGATTCCGATTCATTTTTTTAACTATTATAATTTTTATACTGGAAGTTATTATCCAAGAGAAAGCCTGTTGGCAGGTCAGTTATTAGTAAAACAGGTTGAAAATTATACAGACTATGAAAAAAGAATGACACTTGCAAGAAAGTTTATAGAAGCTGCAGCAGACAATATTTACAGGAATTTAAGATATTACAATGGAAGAGGAAAAGATGTGGCAGAATATCTTAAAGATGTGGATTCCTTACGAAAACAGATTGGAAGGACAAGTACAATAGAAGAACTGATGGGTGTTGAGGGAAACATCAGAAGAAGATATTATGCTGCGTGGAATGTAATAGTAAATCAGGAAATAAAATTTGAAAAAAGAGTTATGCATCCGCCGGATAATATGATCAATTCACTGATTTCGTTTGTGAATACATTAATTTATACAAAAGTTCTAAGTGAGATTTATCATACGCAATTAAATCCTACAATCAGTTATTTACATGAACCTGGGGCAAGAAGATTTTCGCTTAGTCTGGATATTGCAGAAGTTTTCAAGCCGTTAATAGGAGACAGAATGATTTTTGCACTATTAAACAGAAACCAGATTACAGAGGACAGCTTTACGAAGGAATTGAATTTTTTACACTTAAAGAAGGATGCTTCAAAGCTGATTGTTTCAGAACTTGAAAAAAGATTGAAGCAGACGATAATGCATAAAGATTTAGGACGGCAGGTTTCTTATCAGTATCTATTGAGACTGGAATCATATAAATTGATAAAACATTTAATTGGAGAGAAAGAGTACGAAGGATTCAGAATATGGTGGTGAAATGAAAGATGTATGTAGTATTGGTATATGACGTAAGCCAGGAAGAAAATGGCGCGAGACGATGGTCAAGAATTTTCAAAATATGTAAAAAATACCTGACACATATTCAAAATTCAGTATTTGAGGGTGAATTATCAAAGGCACAGTTAGCACAACTGCAAAAAGAATTGAATGAATATATAGACAAAGAATTAGATTCAGTAATCATCTTCAAATCCCGACAGGAAAAATGGCTTGATAAAGAATTCTGGGGACGAAATGATGATCTGACAAGTTTTATATTGTAATTGTCTGTCGATGTCCGATAGAACTAAAAACCCCAGGGGTTGACAATGCTTTGATTTATTAGGAAAAAAAGCTTAAAAGCAGATTTTTTCAGTTTTTATACAGGTGTAAAAATTAATAAGGTGACAAGGTAGACAGAAAGTGGTAGAATTATAGCTGTATTACGAGATGATAGAAGATACGGGTATTAATAGAAACATTATGGAATGTAAAGTATCAATGTTAACGTTGATTCTGTGCAAGATAATTTGTATTAATAGAAACATTATGGAATGTAAAGCAAGAAAGAGAGGAAAAGAGATATGCCAGTCATTTGTATTAATAGAAACATTATGGAATGTAAAGCTGACTATGAACCTTACCACGAACAGACCGTCACTCTGTATTAATAGAAACATTATGGAATGTAAAGTGAAACAGGCAATGATGGATGCTCTGAGGGAATCCGTATTAATAGAAACATTATGGAATGTAAAGTTAATTGAATTATATCATTAAGAAAATACGTTGTCGTATTAATAGAAACATTATGGAATGTAAAGATTTGAATTCTGCACAAAAGAAGAGACTGGCAAGAGGTATTAATAGAAACATTATGGAATGTAAAGATTAAGCTTGGTGGTCACAAAATGGTTATTAAGCAGTATTAATAGAAACATTATGGAATGTAAAGATTTCGGAATTTGCAGATTCCGGCGGAGCAATCAGTATTAATAGAAACATTATGGAATGTAAAGTGTATAACCATTAAAAACACATCCTTTTAATTGAAGGTATTAATAGAAACATTATGGAATGTAAAGATTACAATCAGTTGAACGTCTTCTTTATCCTCTCTGTATTAATAGAAACATTATGGAATGTAAAGGAAGAAGAAACTGCCGGTAAGATTCTTGATTTCGTGATGTATTAATAGAAACATTATGGAATGTAAAGTATTTCACAATGGAATATAACAAAGGTCGAGTGATCGTATTAATAGAAACATTATGGAATGTAAAGTCCGTATTATTGTAAGAAATGCGGATTACTTATTCGTATTAATAGAAACATTATGGAATGTAAAGATAACAATTATGAAACCATATGAATCAGCAACATCTTCGTATTAATAGAAACATTATGGAATGTAAAGGAGGTCAACAATAAAGTTGTTGAGAATCATGCCCTTGTATTAATAGAAACATTATGGAATGTAAAGGTGATTGCTGCTATATCGCATGTAGAAACGGAAAGGTATTAATAGAAACATTATGGAATGTAAAGGGGCACAAATGGATAAGAGTCGAGAGAGGCGGGATCGTATTAATAGAAACATTATGGAATGTAAAGGAAGGTTCATGAAGTTCTTGGAAGAGTCCTGGATGGTATTAATAGAAACATTATGGAATGTAAAGAATGATGTAATTCTCAAAGGAAGATTGACTTGGATTTGTATTAATAGAAACATTATGGAATGTAAAGCAGGAGTTTATGGCAGACCCATATCCGGGCATCTTTTGTATTAATAGAAACATTATGGAATGTAAAGACCGGTGCAAGTCCGTACAGGTCAGCGTAGACGTTCAGTATTAATAGAAACATTATGGAATGTAAAGCTACAACTGTATTCATCAAATCTTGAACCGCATTCTGTATTAATAGAAACATTATGGAATGTAAAGTCCTTTCTGAATGTACTTGACTTACCGGAAGGGTTTGTATTAATAGAAACATTATGGAATGTAAAGAAGAAAGGGGAATCATTATGAGAAAATCGGTATTTGTATTAATAGAAACATTATGGAATGTAAAGCACAAAAAGAAAACTTGCGAAACTCCTGCACCAGGTATTAATAGAAACATTATGGAATGTAAAGTTATATCGCAATATCCAGACGCGAAAGCAATAAAAAGTATTAATAGAAACATTATGGAATGTAAAGGAAGGAATGTCATCACCACCTGCGTTGCCTGCGAGTATTAATAGAAACATTATGGAATGTAAAGCATAATTCAGAGAGGTTTTGCTTTCGGTCGACAACGTATTAATAGAAACATTATGGAATGTAAAGGAAGTTCATCTGTAAAAGCAAATGCTTCTTCATTCGTATTAATAGAAACATTATGGAATGTAAAGTATGTCCACATATAACGGGAAGTCTTTAGAATTAGTATTAATAGAAACATTATGGAATGTAAAGGTCTGAATCAACACACATATCAGC
>ERZ838399.920-NODE-920-length-32317-cov-8.284545_pt1 | contig 32317 bp, 24 predicted proteins | sample MGYA00519683_ERZ838399 | MGnify/ENA primary metagenome ERZ838399 (study PRJEB31850, sample SAMEA3708833) | human gut metagenome | biome: human gut; feature: human-associated habitat; material: faeces | place: China | collected 2014 ...
TGCCGTCGCCCTGTAACAGCCACGGATGACCAAATACCTGCTTTGGAAGCGGCAGATCAAGAGCCATAAGCATGATCGGCCAGTAGATGGTATGGAAACGAAGAATATCCTTTCCAATAAGATGAAGGTCAGCCGGCCAATACTTTTCAAACATCGGATCGCTGTTTCCATCAAGATCAAAGCCAAGTCCAGTGATATAGTTGCTAAGTGCATCAATCCATACATAGATAACATGCTTTGGATCGAAGTCTACCGGAATACCCCACTTAAAGGAGGTACGGGAAACGCATAGATCCTGAAGTCCCGGAAGAAGGAAATTGTTCATCATCTCATTCTTTCTGGATTCTGGCTGGATGAAATCTGGATGCTCATTAATATGAGCAATAAGCTTATCTGCATACTTGCTCATACGGAAGAAATAAGCCTCTTCCTTTGCTGGTGTACATGGGCGTCCGCAGTCTGGGCATTTGCCGTCAACTAACTGAGAAGCGGTGAAGAAGGATTCACACGGAGTACAGTACATACCTTCATACTCACTCTTGTAGATATCACCCTTGTCATAAAGCTTCTTGAAAATTTTCTGAACCTGCTTTTCATGGTAGTCGTCAGTAGTACGGATAAATTTATCATAGGATGTGTTCATCAGGTCAAAGGTCTTCTTGATCTCGCCTGCCACCTCATCAACAAACTGCTTTGGTGTTGTTCCAGCCTCAGCAGCTTTCAACTCGATCTTCTGACCATGCTCATCCGTACCTGTCTGAAAGCGCACATCATAGCCCTGCATTCGCTTGAATCTGGCAATGGAATCTGCCAGCACGATCTCGTAGGTGTTTCCAATGTGCGGCTTGCCGGAAGTGTAAGCAATGGCCGTGGTGATGTAATACGGTTTCTTCATGGTGTTTTTCTCACTTTCTGCCGCAGAAGCGGTCTGTTTTTTCACAGTGATGCTATTTGCGCAGCACAAATTTAAAAAGGGCTGGGAAATGCAGCACAGATATAATTTATGATACCACCAGGAACGAAAGATTGCAAGAAAAACGTGAGAAAAGCAATTGTCTGTATTGAAAAATCATGCTATACTGTGATTATAAGTTACCGTGTCGCTTTGTGTCAGGTAAAAGCAACGCAGTAAAGAATTTAGAAAAAGAGAAAGGCTGGATTGTTGTATGAATTCAGAAGATAGAAAAAGGCTTAGAAAGCAGAAGCACAGAATCATGATGATGCGTTTGTGGCTGCCGGTTGTACTGGTAGTTGTCTTGGTTGTCGGATTGACAGCAGGCGGCATTGCAATGTCACTAGGTCAGACAAAGAGCGTGGCAGAGCAGGGAACAAAGGAAGATGGAACAAAGAATGCAGAAACAAAGGAAGCTTCTAATGATTCAAAAGAAGCAGGCGATGAAAATAGTGAAGCACAGACTATTGAGCAGTCAGAAGAGGCACAGACTGGAGCAGAAAGTGATAATTCTCAGGCTGGCAATGAGGATGATGACAGCAATCATGCGATAGAGCAGTCTGACTTTGATGAATTTATCACCAATCTGAATGAGGCTGTAGCACAAAACAGCAATTATTTAAAGCGTGAGAGTGAGAATCTTACAAGAACACTTGCGGAGCTGCAGACGTATGACAGAACACATCTGACAGAGGCACAGGCAAAGACATATGATGCATTGCTTGATGCGTTGAATGTTGAGATGGATGGCGAACAGTATGACAGTGTGGCAGCAGCCGCAGCTGATGCTGCACTTTGCAGTGTTGAGGGTGGTGTTGATTACTACAATTATCTGCTGCAAAAGTATAGTGGTGTAGATGGAGCCTGGGGCGATTTCCGTGAGATACTGGCGAATGAAGCAAACGGTAATTATCAGGTTATGAATGACTTAATGGGTGGTGATTCCACACTTCAGGTGGGTGCAGCAAGCTTTACAAAGCAGGCACCAGATGATGCATACGCATATGATACAGTCAGCGCATCTTCAAGCGCGCTTAAGAAAAATCTTGTATGCAATGGCTTTGTAAATGGCTGGACTGAGTTCGGTATTATTCGAGCTTATTTAAACGATGATCGATTAGACGATAATTTAAGAAATTACCTGATTGCATCGACGAGAATGACGTATGCATTGTATGGTGTTGCTGATATTTCAGTACATGCAGGCGGCTGGGGTGAAGCAGAGGTAACAGATCTTTGCACAACTTATTTTGGAGAAGCAGGCGGAAGCAGCTATGGTTCTAGTGTGTATCAGATGGTTTTAAAGAATCCTGGAAAATATGCAGCTGCAGCGATTGACTATTTGCAGATCACAGAGCTTGAGTCAACAATGGCTACCAATCAGGGTGAAAACTATAGTGAAGCTAATCTGTTAGACCTTCTCTTTAATCAGGGACCGGCAAACTTTAGAGTATTAAGAAGCTGGATTGGATTATAAAAAACAAGACCATGGGGACAGGTACGCGTGGCGTTAAGCCATCGTACCTGTCCCCATGGTCTTTATTTACACTACTTTTTTGTATTTACTCCTGTAGTGAACTGGAGACATGCCATAATATTTCTTGAAAAGCTTACTAAAATAGTAAACATCATCGTAGCCAACGCTGTTTGAGATGGCTTTTATGCTTTGTCCGTTATCAGATTCAAGTTGAATGCGGGCGCGCTCTAAGCGCATTTTAATCAGATAGTTGATTGGAGCTTCACCAGTCTCTTCTTTGAAAATTTTTGATATGTAAGCAGAGCTTAAATACATATTCCGGGCAATCAGATCAAGTGAAATCTTTTCAGCATAATGACTGCTCAGATATTGGCGGATCTCGCTCACCACATATGTTTTATGGTGTGTCTCAAAAGTGACAGGAGAACAGCTTTGTTTTGGCGGAACAGTGATCTGACGGATGATTGTCATAAGAAGCTGTGTCAAATATGCCTTTTGCATAAAGTACTGACCGACCTGATTGCTGTAGCGCTCAGATATCATACGAAGACATAGATTTGTGATATCCTGACGGACAAGACCGTCCGTGTGAAGCACAGATGAGCCGCCAGGAAAATCAAGACGGTTTGGTTCCATTCCCTTAAAGTGAAAGTTTGAAAATGAAGTAAAGAATAAAATTGCAGGGTTATCATGCACTGTCGGCAGTGTACGGTGCGGCATGTGCGACGGTACACAGACAATATCACCGGCTGTAAGTGGAGTGGTAGTTCCATCCATCCAGATTGCCAGATCACCAGATAACACTATAAAGAGTATGAGAAAAATTCGATTCTGTCACCGTGCGCTTACCGGCGAAATATAAAGTTGGATTTAAGTCAGAGTAAGTAATGTCGTACGTATCACACACAGTAAAGTAAACCTCCTTAAAAATAAAAATGCCTAAAAACGATAAAGCTTGATTTGATTATTATACATCAATTTTCAAGAAAAGTACATTTTATTTTAAAAATATTAGAGTAACATGAAGGCACAAACTACAAAAAGGAGGAGAGAAATATGGGATACATACGCTGGTTTTTATCTTTTTTAAAAAAATACCGCGTAAGAATGATCGTAGGCTTGATCTTAGTGTTTATCACATCACTGCTTGTTTTGATCAACCCACAGATTTCTGGTATGATTGTGGATGAAGTTATTGAGGGACAGCATTATGAAAAGCTTGGTATTTTGCTGCTTATTATGATTGGAGTGACGCTTGTTCGATCGCTGCTGCGCTTCACATTTTTAATGTGTTTTGAGTCATCCAGTCAGGGACTTGTCTACGACATGAGGGAAGAAGCATATCGTAAGCTGATGAAGGAAGATTTTAACTTCTTCAACAAAAACCGCACAGGAGACCTTATGTCCAGACAGACAGGAGATATGGATGCAGTGCGTCACATGGTTTCTCATGTTATTTATTTTAGCTTTGAGAATATCCTTGTATTTTTGATGGCACTTGTGATGATCTTTTCTGTTAATGTTAAAATGGCACTTTGTATGCTGATTGTACTTCCGTTTACATTGGCAGTGACACTGAGCCAGAGACGTCATATTAAGCCGGCCTTTGACAGGGTGCGTGACTGTTTCTCTAGTTTGAATGCATTTGCACAGGAGACAATCGCAGGAAACCGTGTTGTAAAAGCATTTGCAAAGGAAGATTATGAGCTTGAAAAGTTTGACCACGAGAATGATGGATATCGTGATGCCCAGTTAAATGCCGCATCAATCTGGATGAAATATATCCCGATGTTTGAGGTTCTTTCTCAGTGTCTTACTATCATCCTTATGATCATGGGTGGATTTATGGTAATTGACGGCGAGATGACTATAGGAAACATGGTAACTGTTAACGGTTATTTATGGATGCTTAACAGTCCGCTTCGTCAGGCAGGATGGATAATTAATGATTTGCAGCGTTTTCTTACTGCAATTGAAAAAATCTATAAGGTTTATACAACTGAGCCAGATATCAAGCAGCCAGAGCATGTTGTAGAAAAGAGAAAGCTAAAGGGCAGTGTTACCTTTGATCACGTAAATTATTATACAAATGATGATACTGTGTTAAAGGATATCAGTTTTCACGTAGAGCCAGGTCAGACAGTTGGTATCATTGGTGCGACTGGTTCTGGAAAGTCATCACTTGTCAATTTGATTTGCCGTTTTTATGATGTGAATCAGGGACGCGTGCTTGTCGATGATATTGATGTTAGAAATTTGAATCTCCAGACGCTTCGCGGAAATATTGGAATTGCGATGCAGGATGTCTTTTTGTTCTCAGATACAATTGAGGGAAATATCGCTTATGGAAATCCAGACTGTACATTTGAGCAGGTGCAGGCAGCGGCAAAGATTGCAAATGCTGACGAATTTATCAGGGAGATGCCAGAAGGATATGATACGATTATTGGTGAGCGCGGTGTAGGTCTGTCTGGTGGACAGAAACAGCGAATTTCGCTTGCACGTGCAATTTTAAAGGATCCATCAATAATTATTCTTGACGACACAACCTCTGCAATTGATATGGAAACGGAGAGCCTGATTCAGAACGAATTAAAGAAAATTTCAGATGAGCGCACTGTATTTATCATTGCTCATCGTATATCTTCTATTATACATGCAGATCAGATTCTTGTACTTGATAATGGCCGCCTTGTCGAGAGAGGAACACATGAACAGCTGCTTGCTAAAAAGGGCTATTATTCAACTGTATTTCATCATCAATATGGTGAGTTTGACCGCTTTAAGAAGGTTCGCGCAGAAAAGGGAAGGGGTGAGGCATAATGGCACGAAATAAATATGACGTGGATGAGACACTCGAAACTAAATTTGACATGAAGCAGATTAAGCGATTATTTAGTTATGTAGGCCGTTATCGAAAAAAGCTGATTATGACAATAATGCTTATGCTGTTTTCCTCAGCGCTTGGCATGGTTATTCCTGTGCTGATGCAGCGCGTAATGGATATTTACATTCCGAATCACGACAAAAAGGGAATCCTTTTGATGGCGGCGCTTGCAGCTTTGATAATTTTGGCAACAGCTTACATACTTCGTATCAAGATTAAGTGGACATCTCAGATTGGTCAGGGCATCATTCATGAGCTAAGAAGAGAATTGTTTATTCATCTGGAGGAGCTGCCATTTTCTTATTATGACAGCCGTCCGCATGGAAAGATTCAGGTGCGTATTGTCAACTATGTAAATAACATAAGTGATCTTCTGTCAAACGGTATCGTAAATACCATCACAGACTGCTGTTCATTATTTTTTATTGTAGGCTTTATGTTTTATTATAGTGTGCCGCTTACTTTGATTTGTATGTGTGGTCTTCCTATTCTTATTGCAATTGTGCTTTTTGTAAAGAAAAAGCAGCGCCGCGGATGGCAGCTTGCAAGCAATAAGCAGTCAAATTTGAATGCCTATATTGCAGAGAGCATCAATGGTGTGCGTGTTACACAGGCATTTGTAAGAGAAGATAAGAATCTTGGCATATTCAATAATTTAAGCGGAAGCTATCGAAAGGCATGGATGAGCGTTATCAAGTATAACTTTATGATTGGACCGACTGTTCAGTTTATATCAATCCTTGCGACGGCAGCTGTATATTGGGTTGGCATTCACTGGATTATGGGAGGTAATGATATAATTAGTGTCGGTGCGCTGACGGCACTTACAATTTATATCAGCCAGTTCTGGAATCCGATCAATACGCTGGCTTCCTTTTATAATTCACTCTTGACGGCAATTTCATATCTGGAGCGTATTTTTGAGACTATTGATGAGCCAGTTAATGTAAAGGACGCTCCTGGCGCCGTTGAAATGCCGCCGATTAAGGGTGAGGTAGAGTTCTCTCATGTTGTATTTTCTTATGAGCCAGGTGTGCGTATCTTAAATGATGTAAATTTGAAGGCAAACGTAGGAGACAGTTTTGCAATCGTAGGTCCGACAGGAGCAGGAAAATCAACAATTGTAAATCTGATCAGCCGCTTCTACAATATTGATTCTGGAAAGATTTTAATTGATGGAATTGATATTAACAGTGTGACGATCAAATCACTGAGAAAACAGATGGGCGTTATGATGCAGGACAGCTTTATTTTCTCAGGAACAATAATGGATAACATCCGCTATGGAAACAGGGAAGCAAGCGATGAAGATGTAATCAGAGCAGCGAAGACAGTTTGTGCGCATGACTTTATTATGAGTATGGAAAATGGCTACCAGACTCAGGTAAATGAGCGCGGAAGCCGTCTGTCGGCAGGACAAAGACAGCTTATTTCCTTCGCGAGAGCGCTGCTTGCCGATCCTAAGATTTTGATTCTCGATGAGGCAACATCAAGCATAGATACAGAGACAGAGTTACTTTTACAGCAGGGTCTTCAGGAATTATTAAAGGGAAGAACTTCCTTTATCATTGCCCATCGTCTGTCAACTATTAAAAGCTCAAGCTGTATCATGTATATTGACCAGGGAAATATCTTGGAGAAGGGTACGCATGATGAGCTGATGGCAAAGGATGGCTATTATAAGGAATTGTATATGAGTCAATATGCGTTTTTGGAAAAAATGTGATATCATACTTTGGTATGATTTACATTTTTGGGAAATCTTCTATAATGAAAAGTGCAGTAAAAAAATAAATAACTAGTACTAGTTAATTTGATTGGAGGATTTCTTTATGAAGATGAGAAGAACGTTAGCAGCGATGATGAGTGGTATCCTTGCGATGAGCCCGGCAGGTGTAATCTTTGCAGACGAGGCAGCACAGACACCTGTAACTTATGGCGATATGATTTCATTTTCTCTTACACAGGATGGAGAAACGCTGAGTGCTGATATCACAGCTGTTTATAATGAAAGTGGAGACAGCTCTTTTTCTGTATCAGTGACTCTCCCAGCATCAATGATGGGCACAGAAGAACCTGTTGTTTATGGTTTTGATGATGTGCTTCGTGTATGTGGTGAGGATGTTTATTTAAATGTAGAAGAGATTGTAAACATATATAGTGAGCTTACCGCAGATGACAGTATGACTGAGTTGCTTTCTATGGTAGGAATTACAGAGTCTTGGCTTGCAATCCCTGTTCCGACAGCATCAGATGATGGTCAGCTTGATACTATTTTGACAGCAATTACTGATAATTTGGCAGATTTAGAGACTGTTGAAACTGATACTGGTGTTCAGATCGCAATAAACAATGATACTCTTCTTACAATTGCTCAGAGTATTGATGAGGCAATGGCATCTGTAGAAGGAACAGATGGTGAATCTGCAGAAGAAGACATAGAAGAACTTGAATTTGTTTCTGATTACATACTGGCAGCAGCAGAGGGTTTTAGAGAAGCTGATCCTGAGCTTTCAGAGGAAGATAGTGTTGCACTTGTTTCTGAACTGGTAGATGCGTTATTTGCTGGTGTTGAGGAAGAGTTCTCTATGGGATCAGATGAGTCTTCTGATATTTCATTTGTTGAGCTTCTTTCATCAGCATTAGAGTATGCTGCTTTTGAGGGTACACTTTCTATTGATTCCGCAGATGGCGTATCTGCAGTACTGCTTGATCTTTCAGCAACGGCAGAAGGTGAGGATGCAATTGGTGTTCAGCTTGGTATTGCTTCCATTACTGATGGAGAATTTGCTGAGTTTACATCACCTGAAAGCTTTGTATCACTTCGCGATGTTGTGAAAAATGTTGCTTCGCTGTACTACACCAGCATTGCATCTTATGAGGAGCCTTCCGAGGAAGTTTCTACTGAGATTGTAGAATAATTACGCTGGTTTTCCATATTCGACACACACCCAGAAGGCTGATTCGCGAAAGTGGATCAGCCTTTTTATCATTTTTAATACTTTAGGATGATTTACTTTTTTTATAAAAGCGGTATAATTTAAATTAAAGTTGGCTAAAAAGTCGTATTTTATTTATAAAAACCGTAACTATTAACTAAAAAGAGAGGAGGATTCTGTGGATAGATATGTGATTATAAAAAAGACAATAAAAACTAAATTTGATGAGTTTATGGATCATGGACGCATTTTGTACTTTGGTGCACCATGTGGATTTGGAAAAAGCACGGTGGCTTTTGAACTTCTGCGTGGAAAAAAATTTGAACTGATAAGTGGCTTGGAGACAGATGGAATACTGCCAGAGATCAAATTAAATCGCGACATTGTGGTGATTGATGATCTTCAGCAATTTCAGGAGGATGAAGATTTACAAAAATTAAATGAATTAATTCGTGATAATCCGCAAAAAAAATTTGTGCTGCTGTCGCGCGGTGGTGTGCCAGGTGTGTTTAGGGCATTTCAGTATACTGGTGATATGATGGTTATTGGTGCGAGAGATCTTTTATTTGACAGAGATGATATTCGGAAGATGCTTTTTGAATATAATATTAAGCTGACAGACAGTGAAATTAATGAAATGCTTAAAGAGTCAATAGGATATCCTTTAGGTGTTGTTGTTACACTTCAATGTATCAATCATGCGGATAGTCAGCGTGTATTTAATTCAGATATTGTAAAGGAAGCATATCATGAGGTGTTTCTTTACTTTGAAGCGGCAATTTACCATCGCTTTGATTTGCCAATACGCCGTCTTCTGCTTGAATTGGCGTCATTTGATAATTTTGATTATGAGCTAGCGAGAATGGTCAGCGGTGATCCTAGTACCAGCGAACTGTTAGACTGGATTCAGAAAAATACAACAATGCTTCTTTATGATGGGATTCGTCAATTTCGTTTCTGGCCGCAATTTCGTGATTTCCTTTTATGGGAGCTTGAGCGCAAATATAGTTCGCAAAAGAAAAACGCGGTGCTTGTGAGAGGCGGCATGTATTATGAGTTAAAAGGAGATTATGAAAAGGCGCTTGATTGTTACAGCAGAGGAAAAGATCACTCAAAGGTGTCGGAAATTCTGATTCGAAACGGAGAGAGTCATCCTGGAATGGGACATTACAGCGAGATGGAAAAATATTACCGCAGTTTGCCAGAGTCAGAAATCTTAGAATCACCGTCACTGATGCAGGGAATGAGTATGCTTTGCGCGCTGAATACAGATTATGAGAATTCGGAGCGCTGGTATCATGAGCTGGAACAATTTGCAGCAAAGTGTAAAAAGCAGGATGCTGTGCTTCGTCAGATCAAAAGTCGAATTGCATGGCTGGATATTTCACTTCCTCAGAGAAAAACTGACAAAATGATTCAGATTATTCCATCTGTATTTAGATTGATTACTAATAGAGAAGTGAAACTTCCGCCATTTTCAGTGACAAGCACGCTTCCAAGTATTATGAATGGAGGTAAGGATTTTTCACCGTGGAGCAAAATAGATGATCTTCTTTATCAGACAATGCGCATTCCAGTAGAGGCTGTTTTGGGAAAGGACGGAGTAGGTCTGGCAGACTGTGCAATTGCAGAGAGTAAATTTGAAAAGGGCGAGGATATTTCTGGGCGTATTCTTTTGCTTGTTTCTCAGCTTGGAGAGGTGCAAAAAAAGGGAACTCCGGATATTGAGTTTGCAATGGTTGGTTTATTGGCGCGCAGCCAGATTGCATTAGGACGTGCAGAGGATGCGCTTCGAACAGTACAGATGGCTCGAGAGCGTTTTGAGGAAAATGGTCATACGCGTTTCTTCCATAATATAGATGCAGTACTCTGCCGTATTTGGCTTCATATGGATGATCTCGAGCGTGTACAGGTGTGGTATCGGGAGAAGGCACCAAAAGATCCGCTTCATTTAAATGTTTTAAAGCGTTATCAATATCTTACACAGGCGATGGCAGAGCTTGCACTCGGAATGCCAGATGCAGCACTTTTGACACTCGCACCATTGGAGTCATATTGTAAGGACTGTTCAAGGTATATAGATGGGATTCATATTAATGTGCTAGAGGCGATTGCATTGTACAGAAAAAAGGATTCACTTTGGAAGGAAAAATTAAATTCAGCGCTTGATGCGGCGCAGGAGTTTGGTTTTATACGAACTATAAGTGTATATGGAGCCGCAGTGCTTTCACTGCTTGAACAGACAGAGTATAAAAATGATGATGAATGGTTTGCGCGGCTGATAAAAGATGTAAGAGTAGAGGCATCATTTTATCCTGATTTTTTGCAGCCGCATCTGTCAATGGAAAATGAACTTACAGCAACAGAGCTTCAGATTCTTCGTCTTATCTGTGCAGACAAAAGCAATGCACAGATTGGGCAAATTATGGATATAAAGCTTCCAACTGTTAAAACACATGTGAGCCATATTTTGACAAAGCTTGATGTAAGCCGAAGAAGCGAAGCAAAGACGGCAGCAAAGCGGTTATGGCTGATTCCGGATGATAAAAATTAGTGCCAGCGCTCGACAAAATTTCGTTTTAAAATAAGAAATTCTTCAAGCTGCTTTAAAATATAGAAAAGAACAGCTCGGCTTTCAAACTCCTCGCGTTTTGTGGGGAGTTTTTCATTTTTCATGGAAAGAATCAATTCATGAAGTGTATCAAGAAGTGATTTCACATCATTTGTTTTTGCATATTCCTGGCTGATTCTTTCAAAAAAATCAGCTATGATTGGAGCCTGGTCTGGAAGATATGCAATCATTTGAATGCTGTTATATATTTGACGAAGCACTTGACTTTGAAAATCGCGCATTTGTACATAGTCAAGTTCGGCGCAGGACGGTGTGCCAAGTGTGTTATCCATGTTTGTGAGTGCAAGGCTTTTTGCAGCAGTAAGCTGTTTGTCAAGCAAAAGAAAGCAGGAACCATCGTAGTTTGTACGATCTAGTGTTCTGATACGTTCTGCCATTCTTTTAATAATGGAACGAATGGACTCATCTGCTTCTGCCATTTTATCTTTCCATTCATTTTCCTTTGGACGAAGACTAAGATTAAGAAGGACTCCAATTCCAGCACCGATTAAAAACAGACTTATCTCATTTGCAATCATTGGAATATTCATTATTTTTTCAGCTAAAAAATGTGTAATGAGAACAGAGTCCATGGCGATTGCTGATGACCACTTCATTGTGAGGCAAAGTGTTGTGAATACTAACAGATAGATGCCAAAAGCTGCTGTTGTATAGCCGAAAAAATTATAACATAAAAAGGAAACTAACAGTGCACAGCAAAAGGCTTCGCCTCTTGCAAATGCAGTCTGTATGGTTTCCTTTTTTGTATTTTGAATGCTTAAAATTGTGATAATGCCAGCTGTAGCGCTGTACTTTAAGTTTAGACAGGAGGCAAAAAGAATGGCTAAAATTGCGCCAGCAGTGATTTTAACTGATTTTAAAATGAGTGCATTATAATTTCGATTCATAATTGCCTCCATAAAATTTTAATTTTTTTCTTTTACTATTTTTGCAGCAATCAGGCAAAGTGCGATTGTAAGCAGCATATCAGGCAGTGTATTTCCGCACACGATGTCTATACGCATAAGAATACGGTACATGATAAAACCAATCAGCCATATAAACAAATTATGCCACTGAAACGGTTTATCAGTAGATTTTCTCTTTAAAATGTAGAAGTCTGCAATCTGAATAGCAATCATCGGAGCAAAAACAGATCCGATCAGATAGAGGAAATTAGTGATATCATCCATCGGGTATACAATAGCCGCGATAGTTCCGATAATAGTTATGGCAATAGCTACATAATTTCCCTTTATTCCAGATACAATAGATTCACTTGAAATACCTGCTGAGTAGGCATCAAGAAATGTTGTTGTTACAGTAGAAAATACAACAATCAGAAGACCAGCAGCGCCAAGTCCGGCTTTTACCATAATCTGAGCAATGTCGCTCTCACCAGTAAAAATAGAAGCGCCCATACCGATCAGATACATAAAGCAGCTTACGATACCATATACAATCGCGCTGACAGCAGTTGCTTTAACAGGCTGTTTTGCTTCGCGTGTGTAGTCACTGATAAGCGGAAGCCAAGAAAGAGGCATTGCGACAGCAAGCTCTACAGCAGCGCCAAATGACATTGCTTCATCTTGAACTACAGAGGCAGATCCGTTAAAGAAAATTACTTTTGCTAAAATAAGTGTCAGAATAAAGAGGGCAGCCATTGCGACTGTATTGAATTTTCCAAGATTGGTGATTCCAATCAGGATCCAGACAATAATTAAAACACCAATCAAAAGACACCAGATCCATTGACCAGCCTGGAAAATTCCCTGTGCAGCCAGTGCACCGTCATAAATCATAATTGCAGTCCATCCGGCAAGCTGAAGTACATTTAAAATTGCGAATAGCTGACCACCATGAATGCCGAAACTGTCTTTTACTGTTTCCATTGCGCTTTTTCTAAGTGTTCCGCCAATAACACCTGATAAAAATAATAAAACACATCCAATTACATGACCAATTAAAATTGCAGCGAGACCCTTTGCCATGCCAAGAGGAGCGAAGTATGTACCTGTCAGAATTTCTGCAATCGAAACACCGGCACCAAACCAGATTAAACCATTTTCAAATAGAGAAGTTTTCTTTTCCATAATTAGATGTCAGCCTCCTTTGTGTAAATATTATCGATTGCAAAGCCGTGATCCATAGGACCGCTTCCTTTTCCAAGGTCAAGCATTGCAGATAATGCGCCAGAGATATAGTCCTTTGCGCGGCATACAGATGTCTCGAGATCAAATCCCTTTGCAAGATTTGATGCGATTGCGGAGGACAATGTGCATCCAGTGCCATGTGTATTAGGATTTTGAATACGCTTTCCGTAAAACCAGCGATAAGTATTGTTTACATATAAAAGATCGTTGGCATCATTTATGGTGTGCCCACCCTTGCATAATACTGCGCAGTTGTATGTTTCTGAAATCATCTTTGCTGCATCAATCATTTCCTCGGCATTAGAGATAGTTCGTCCAGTCAGAACCTCGGCCTCTGGAATATTTGGCGTAAGCACATCAGCAAGTGAAAATAATTCCTGCTTTAGCGTATCAATGGCATCGTCGCTGATAAGCTTTGCGCCGCTTGTAGCCACCATAACAGGATCTACAACAATGTTTTTGGCATTGTATTGACGAAGCTTTGATGCAATTATGCGGATCAGATCACTTTCTGAAACCATGCCAATTTTTACAGCATCTGGATAAATGTCAGTAAAAACTGCGTCAAGCTCTTCTCCTAAAAATTTAGAATCTGCATTTAAAATAGAAGTCACGCCGGTTGTATTTTGTGCAGTCAAAGCAGTGATGGCGCTCATAGCGTATACGCCATTTGCCATCATTGTTTTGATATCTGCCTGAATGCCGGCGCCTCCGCAGGAGTCACTTCCTGCGATCGTTAATGCTGTTTTCATAATAAAATTCTCCTTTTTCATTAACGTTTTGTAGTGCGATCTGAGGTGGTGCCCCCAACAGACCGCATAATGGTGTTAATCGATTATTTTTTTAACTGCCATTTTAAGGTTCGCAGCTGCATCCTTTATATTTTTTTGACCATAAATGGCACTGATAACGGCAATTCCGCAGATGCCGCTGCCAGATAATTCTGCCACATTGTCTTTTGTAATGCCGCCAATTGCAATGACGGGAATGGAGACTGCCTGACAGATAGCTTTTAATGTCTCATAGGAGACCTCTGTTGCATCATCCTTGGAACTGGTAGGAAAAACAGCGCCAACACCAAGATAATCAGCTCCGCGTTTTTCTGCCAGAACTGCCTGCTCAACTGTCTGCGCTGACACGCCGATAATTTTGTCAGGGCCAAGCTTGGCACGCACATCGCCAGCTTCCATATCGCTTTGTCCGACATGCACGCCGTCAGCATCCATCTCAAGTGCTATATCAACGTTGTCGTTAATCACGAAAGGAACATTGTATGATTTGCAAAGCATCTTTAAATCTTTTGCTTCCTCAAGAAAATGAGCCTGGTCTAAATGCTTTTCGCGAAGCTGTACAAATGTAACGCCGCCGTCAAGACTTTCCTTAACGACATCGTGAAGAGTTCGCTCGCCAAGCCAGTAGCGATCAGTGACAGCATATAAAAGAAGGTCTTTATCAGCGCACTTCATATTTAGCTCCCTTCTCTAATGAATCACCGTCCATGTTGTAAATAGCATCAATAATGCGGTTTCTGTAAGTTGAGTTGCCATCGCCGTCTTTCATGTGGCTGTAGCCGATCTCACCTGCAAGACCCATTGCGCAGACAGCAGCAGCAGCGGCGTCAAGCTGATTAGATGGATTAGCAGCGACAAAGGCGGTCATAAGACCAGAAAGCTGACAGCCAGTTCCAGTAATCTGTCCCATCTCTGGACGGCCATTTCTAATCACGTAGCAGCGTGTACCATCGCTGACAAGATCAATAGCACCGGTAACAGCGATAATTGCTTTGCTTTGCGCAGCGAATTTTTTAACAAATAGAATAGCCTCATCCAAGGTATCATCTGCGACTTTATCAGTAACATCAGCGTCAACACCCTTTGTTGTGCCATTTCCATTGGCAAGTGTCTTGATTTCGGAGATGTTTCCGCGGATTACAGTCAGCTGCAATTGTTCCATAAGACCAACGGCAGTATTTGTGCGAAGTGCAGAAGCACCGGCACCTACTGGATCTAAAAGGATAGGATGACCAAGTTCGTTTGCTCTTTTTCCAGCCAGATACATTGCTTCAATGCTGGATTTATGCAGCGTACCAATGTTGATGTTTAAGCTGCTGCATATGGAGGTAATGTCCGTAACATCATCTGGTTCATCGGACATGATTGGGCTTGCACCGCATGCCAAAATGATATTGGCTACATCATTGACAGTCACATAGTTTGTGATGTTGTGTACAAGCGGTACTGATTTTCTTACGTTGTCGAAACATTCTTTCAGCATATTCTCGCTCCTTTTTATAAGGAATAGCAGAAAAAATTCCACTATACCAAAAATGCGGATATGCCTGTAAAAGACATATCCGCATGTTTTTTTTGTACAAGAAAAACACGTATATTATATCCCTACGTTGGCATTATCCAAATCAGGTTATGGGTCAAGACGCATTTCGTCTACTCTCAGCCTGCAAAACGGCAAGCTCCCCGTTACGGGTTTTATTATATTCTTGTATTGCAAAAAATGCAAGTGTAAATTTTTGAATTGTAATTATCTAGTTACAATTTCAACAGGAACATTTAAGATCTTTGCTACCTTCAAGATGGTATCAATATGTCTTCCAGTTGCTGCTGCCATATGATGAGTTGGGCCAGCCTCGCTCCAACGATTTACAAATTCTCTTGCACCGCAGGTGAAGCGTGTTCTCATGTTTGTATCACCAAAGGAAAGGATCGGTCCGTCCTCATTTACACCTTCTGCTACAACAAACTTGAAGTGACCATCAGCATCTTGTGTGATTGCCAGGTAGGTAACAGGGCCAGTATATGGATAGAACTGTGTCAGATAGCCGCCGCCTGTCTTTCCGTGGAATACCTTAACGATCTTCATGGTTGGCTTCTTTGCAGAGATATCAGCATCGCCGCTTCCAGAGTGACCAATGATACAGATGTCATCGTTAAAGTCGATGGAGTACATTTCAGAAAGCTGTCCTGTTCCAGAAATTGTTTTTAAGATACTCATTGCCATGGCAACCTTCATGTCACCCTCTACGGCACATGCAGTTCCCTGCTTGATTAACATAGAGAATGCAGGAATAAGCATACTGTCAAGAACACCAGCCTTGCCCTGTGCAAATCCGTCATAGTGAGATGCGATCAGTCCAAGGTGCTCATCCTTAACCCACTTCTCGAAAGCAACAACATATTTTGCCATATCCCAAACCTTCTCAATGGTGCCGCCGCCCTCAATCTCGAAGGTATCCAGAATGTCCTGAGCCTTTGCGCGGATAGCATCCTCGTCAGTAATATCATCTGCGATAGCCCACATTTTTTCCCAGTCAAACTGCTTTGTGTATAAGAACATTCTGTTATACAGATTTGTCTCATCAATGTAAAGATCCATCATACCAGGATATGGTCTTCCAATCTGTGCAATATTTGTGTCACGGAATCTTCTTCTTACCTGAGCTGCTTTACACCAGTCTTCGATTTCTGCCTGAACACCAGGATCACCACCCTCAACAACACCAGTGATAACAGCATGTCGTTTTCCAGCTCTTTCAAGGTCTGCAACTGCCTCACCTACAGCGCCGCATGCATAGCCTTCACCGAGCCAGGATGCGATATCGGTATGCTCATAATCTAATGCCTTTAACTTCTGAACATTTACTAAAACAACCGGAACATCAAGATCACGGATTGCAGGGAGCATATTGTAGGATGTCGCATAAGTCAGCATCTGAAGAAATACGATATCAACGTCTGCAGCACGGAATTTATCTCCGGCTTCCATAGACTGCTCTTTTGTTGTTACCATTCCTCCATCGATGATCTCTACTGTATCAGGGATTGTTTTTTTGAATGCCTCATACTGAGCTTCAAACTCAGGTACCAGTGACGGGAACTGAGGCAGGTATGCTCCTAAAGCAATAGAAAATACGCCGACTCTTGCTTTTGTGTTTACTAACATAATAAAACCTCCAATTTATTTTATTAATGTATATACTCACCTTATTCCAGGTGCATATAGCTCAATAACAGGATGATTGGGTAAAAAGTCTCCAGCTATAATCTCTCAGGCTTTGAAAATCTTGATTCCGAAAGACTCATGAATGGTTGTACGAGCCTCTTCAACAGATTTAAATTCGCCTTCCTTGATCATCTGTGCAGTGATATTTCCGATCGCAGTTGCTTCTCCAGGACCTGCATGAACTTCTTTACCTGTTGCCTTTGCTGTAAGTTCATTCAGATATCCCGCATTGGAACCACCACCAACTACATGGATACGGCTGTAAGTTCTTCCTGTAAGTTCTTCCAGTTCTTTTGCTGCTTTTGCATAGCACTCAGCAAGACTGGTGTAAATAACAGTTGCAATCTCACCCATTGTCTCCGGAACCTGCTGTCCTGTTCTGCGGCAGTAGTCCTTTACTTCTTCTGTCATATTTTCCGGAGAAAGGAAACACTCGTCATTTGCATCTACTCTGGATGGAAAATCCTTTGCTTCTTCTGCCATAGCACAGATCTCTGCAAAACTGTACTTGTCATTTACTTCATGACGAACAGACTGGATCATCCACAGACCCATGATGTTCTTGATATAACGGAAGCGTCCCGCATATCCACCCTCGTTTGTGAAGTTCAGTTCGCAGCTCTTTGGTGAACAGTCCGGAGTTTTTCTTTCGATTCCCATCAGGGACCATGTTCCGGAACTGATATAGATAAAATCATCATCGTTTGCCGGTACTGCAAGGACTGCGGATCCTGTATCATGTGTTGCCGGTGCGACAACTTCTACGTCAAAGCCGACTTCTTTCTGAAGTTCTTCTGTCAGATGTCCTACACTTGTGCCAGGCATGATCAGTTTCTGGAAAATTCTTCTCGGATATCCCAGTTTGTCGATGATCTCATAATCCCAGTCTTTTGTCTGTGCATTTACCATCTGGCCTGTTGTAGCCTCTGTGTACTCACAGGTCTTCTGTCCTGTCAGAAGGAAGTGGAAGTAATCCGGTACATGAAGAAGAGTTTCTGCCTGCTCCAGATATTCCGGATGTTTTGTCTTAACTGCCATCAGCTGGTATATCGTATTGTAAATAGCTTTCTGGATACCTGTTCTTGCATACAGTTCTTCAACCGGAATTAACTTGTAAACTTCCTCATCCATTCCCTCTGTACGATGGTCACGGTATCCAACTGTGTTACCAAGTACCTTGTCATCTTTATCAAGAAGAACGAAGTCAACACCCCAGGTATCAACGCCCATGCTTACCGGAATCTTGCCAATCTCTTTACATTTCTTGAGACCTGCAACGATTTCTTTGAAAATACGGTCAAATTCCCAGCAGAGTTCTCCATCCTTCTTGACCATACCATTCTCAAAACGATGAATCTCCTCGAGCTCCATTCTGCCATTCTCCATGTGTCCAAGGATCAGACGTCCACTGGATGCTCCCATGTCTACTGCTGCGTAATACTTAGTCATTGTAAAAACCTCCTAAATGTTTTTCTTTTATACAGCAAATTTCTTTGTGCAAACTGCTGTATATCCCTTCTCGTTTTCTTCTTAATAATAACATAATACAACAAGGTTCTTCAAGCGTGAAGAACCTTGTTTGTTTAAAAAAGTGTCTTTATTTGCAATTGTTATTTTACAATCTGCCCGTAATAAGCGTTTGCGCCGTGTTTTCTGTAATAATGTTTATCCTGAAGTTCCTGTGGTGCCGGTTTTACCTGCGGATTGATAAGTTCACAGCGAGATGCCATTTTGGCAACTTCCTCAAGTACAACTGCATTATGTACTGCCTCATGAGCATCTTTGCCCCAGGTGAATGGTCCGTGGTTTTTGCAGAGTACTGCAGGAACTGCCTCGTAATCTTTGTCCTTAAAGTAATCAGCGATCAGCACTCCTGTATTTTTCTCATATGCCTCGTCGATTTCTTCTTTTGTGAGGTTTCGCACACAAGGTACTTCTCCATAGATGTAGTCTGCATGTGTGGTTCCATAGCATGGAATGCCTCTTCCTGCCTGTGCCCAGCTTGTTGCCCAGGAAGAATGTGTATGTACGATTCCACCGATGTTCGGAAATGCATTGTACAGTACAACATGTGTTGCGGTGTCAGAGGACGGATTGTATTCGCCTTCTACTTTGTTTCCCTGAAGGTCAACAACAACCATATCTTCTGGTTTGAGCTTATCGTAATCCACACCGCTTGGTTTAATTACAAAAAGTCCTTTCTCACGGTCGATGCCACTGACATTTCCCCAGGTGAATGTCACCAGCCCATATTTCGGCAGGTCCATATTTGCTTTGTAAACTTCTTCTTTTAATTTTTCTAACATGGTTTTTTCCTCCTGAATTTTATTTCTGAGCATCCAGTATCGGACACATCATTTTTACTGCATCATTAAGATCTTTTTTCCATTCCGGATTTCCTGTGTACCAGAATTCCGTCACAAATCTGCGTACTCCCAGATCCCAGGCCTTCTTTATTGCCGCCTCAAAATCCACATGTCCGGTTCCATACGGAATTTCTCTGAATTTTCCAGGGACAGTTTCCTTAAGATGAAGAGAAGTCAGATTTCCTCTGCCCAGTTCCATATCCTCCAGTACATCTGACTTGTAAAGAACCGCTGCATTGGTGAGATTTCCAATATCCGGATAGACTTTAAGATAATTGGAGCCACACAGTGTTACATATTTCATGGCTTTCTCAACCGTATTCATAAATTCATTTTCCATCGTCTCAAGTCCGATGAGCACGCCGGTCTTTTCTGCCAGTCTTGCAGCCTTTCTCAGATTTTCAAGAAATCTGTGTTTTGTCTCCAGTGTTGATTCCTCATAATAGACATCATATCCCGGGATCATCACAACACGGATTCCAAGATCATCTGCCAGCTGAAGTGATTTTTCCAGGATCGCCATTCCTCTTGCACAGCATGCTTCGTCACTGCTTCCGATCGCATATTTGGTAAGTGCACTGACACACATTGTCCGGATCGGAATTCCGGTCTCATACATGGTTTTTACAAGTTCCAGGCGTGATTCTCTGTCCATATCCAGCCGGGCGATTTTTTCTTCTGTTGCATCAATACTGATTTCAACATAATCATAGCCTGCTGCCTTTGCCGCCTCCAGTCGTTCTTTCCATGTCAGCGTACCCGGCATTGCCTTTTCATACAGTCCAAGCTCATATGCCTTACTCATTCTGTGGTTTCTCCTTTTCCTAGTTTCTGAAATACTTCCACGCACCATTCAGTCCGTCGATCACCGCACGGTATGCCGCATATTTTTCTTTGTAGATATCTGCATATTCCGGTCTTGGCTGTATTGTCTTGGTGATCTTCACTGTACGTCTCATTGCATCCTGATAATCTTTGTAAATTCCCGCTGCAATGCCGGCTGCCATCGCTGCACCCTGTGCACCGAGTTCCTTATCCTCGATCACATCGATCGGAAGCTGAAGCGCGTCTGCAAAAATCTGTACCCATACATCTGAATTTGCAGCGCCTCCGGAAAGTCGTACACTCTTCGGACGTTCACGGTTTCTCAGCAGTTTGTTGACATGGGTCACATGGGAGAAAACAATTCCCTCATAAACTGCACGAAGCATATGTTTCTTATTATGGTAAGCAGTCAGGCCTACAAAGGTTCCCTTTGCCAGTGGATCTTCGTTGGAGCCGTTCAGGAATGGAAGGAAGATGATATTGTTGTCCTGCGGCTCGATAGAAGCTACCCACTCATTGGTGATATCGTATACGGAGCCTCCGTTTTCTTTCGCTTCTGCTTTTTCATAACTCATAAGATTGCGGATGAACCACTCCATATTTCCGGCAGATGTCGGGCTGCTCTCCTCGATCAGATAATATCCCGGCATACAGAACAGAGAATTCAGTGCAACTGTGCCGTTTGTCACAGGTTCTTTCGAAATATACTCGTTGATACTCCAGGTTCCGGCCACCATACACATCTGTTCTTCATCAGAAAGTCCGGATGCGATTCCGCATGCGTTGATATCAAACATACCTGCAGCTACCGGGATTCCCTCCGGAAGACCGGTCTTCTCACCCGCTTCCTTTGTCACATGTCCACAGATATCGGCAGCGTTGCGAAGCGGTGGAAGCTTGTCGTAGCATTCTTCCAGACCAAAAAGCTTCATCAGTTCACGGTCATGTTCGTGTGTGATCATATTGACAAGATTTGATCCGGAACAGTCTGTGTATTCACTGTATGCCTCTCCTGTCAGCATGTAACGGATATAATCTTTTACTGCAAAGATATACTGTGTTCTCTCAATGACTTCCGGCATATTTTCTTTGAACCACGCCAGGATGCTTACCGGCTGTACTGCCAGAATATCCTGCAGGGTTTTTTCATAAACTTTTTTGTCGGTGCCATCCTCATGCCATCTTTTGACCTGTGCCCAGGCTCTTGTATCCGTAGAAATGATTCCGTTATAGGAAGGCTTTCCATCATAGCCTACCATGTACAGACCTTTTCCATGTCCTGAGAAAGAAACCCCTGCAATGTCCTTTGGATCGATATTGCTCTTCTCGATCGCATTGCGTACAGCCTGTGCATTTACCTCCCAGAGTTCATCCATATCCCTTTCTGTATAACCTGGCTTCGGAGTGATCGTCACAGTCGGTACACTGGCCACAGAAATCTGCTTTCCGTCTTCATCAAAGAGCGCTGCCTTTGAAAAAGTACCCCCATTGTCAATCCCCATTAAGTATTTCATGCCATACCTCCTCTTTTTATATATGATTTTTTATTTTAATTCTTCCAGAAGTCTGTCCAGCTTCTCTGTCATTGTCTTTACATACAGTTTATTTGTATGTGCTGCCTTTGTGCCATCCTCATAGATGACCGTGTAGAAATTCTGGTCTTCTTCATAATATGTAATTTCTTTCTTTGAACCATCCGTCAGTGTATATACAAGCTTCAAAGCCTCATCCCCGTTTTCTTCCGGTACACTCTCCAGACGTTCCTGGGCGGTCACACTGACACATGCATAGTAGAAATCTGTAAATAATTTTTCATCCACTTCCTGCTCATCCACAAGCCATTTTACTGACTCCAGACCACCCTTTGTCGTCTGTGTTTCTTTTCTGAGCACATGCGTTGCACCATCTCTTGTAACTTCAAGTTTATCAAGATCCCCAATCGAAACAAAGCTGTATGTCAGACTCCAGTAAGAAGCCGCACTGGATTTCAGAAGGTCTGTCAGATACTCTCCACGAATCGTATGAATCTCCGGAAGTTCATTCAGCCTTGCATAATAGTTGCCGTTTTCATCCTCATCGCCTACGGAGAGTTCAAACTCTTTTGCTTCTTCTCCGTCTTTGTATTTTACGGTGAGTACCATCTGCGGATCGTCCAATCCATATTTTACATAATCGGAACAATTGTATTCAAGATCCTGATACCAGATAATATTGGACACATTATCCTGGACCATGCCGACCAGATTCAGGTTTGCAAGCTGGCTTTCTCCCTCTTCATCCTCCACCGTACACTGGTCATCCCCTGTCATGATAAGGACATAAGAATCTTCTTCCTTGTCCACATCAAACTCTGTCATCGTTTCCGGTTTTACCTTCGGGAAGTCCGTATAGGCTGCAAAATCCTGCAGCTTACCTGCGAAATCCGAGTCAAAGGCAGTTTTTGTCATATAAACCTTATCTGATTTTTCTTCTGTCTGGAAGTACAGTTCATGCGTGGACGTATTCTTATCTCCGATATACAAATCCTTCTCTGTTCCGTCAGAAAGTGATATCTGAATCGTATTTGCCGGTTCTTCCAGTCCGAACTGCGCCAGATCCCCCCTTGCGTCCAGCTCTCTGGTACAGCTCACAGAAGAAATATCTGCAAGCAGCTTCTGGATCTTATTTTCATTCATCTGAAATACAGAGTCATCCGGACAGATCCAGGTGTCATTCTTTTTTTCAAAGGTCAGTATCCCGTCGTCACCGCTGAAAGAAATACTGCTCACTTCATCCGTGTCTGTCTCAAACACAACAGATGCCGCAGCCTCTTCCTGCTCTTTCTGGCTCTCTGCCTCTTTTTGTTTATCTGAGTAACGCAGAAGAAACAGATAGGCCAGTCCTGCAAGGATGACCAGGATCAGTGCAATGACCAGTTTTTTTATTTTTTTTCCATCCATCAGCGTTTTCTCCTTGATGCCCAGACTGCCAGTCCTGCAATAATAAACAGAAGTGGAAGTGTAAATACACAGATCGCTGTCCATATATTTGCTGCCCGGTCTGTCAGTGTCAGATATTTGACCTGAAGGCTCTTGGTCTGTACTGCCGCTGAAGTTTTTTCTCCATTGCAAAGGTAATTTACAGTTCCGCCGAGAAGCTGTGCATTGCTTCCGGATACAGCCTGATTATAATTGGATTCCAGCAAATATCCTGTACTGTAATAGACGATCTCCGTATCAGCCTCATCATCGTTGTTCGTATCTTCCTGGATCAGCATACCGATCGTAAACGGACCGCTCTTATCTCCCTTTTCCTTCTCAGAGGTTGTCATGTTTTCCACATCTTCTTTGCTGTAGGATGCATCAGAAGTCGTCAGAAGCGGCTGATAGGTGATGGAATCTCTGTGTGAATCCGAAGTAAGGATTCCCTGGCTCATCGGTGCCAGAACAGAACCATTGCCATATACATTTTCGGTAATTGCCGAATAACTGATATCCGGAACCAAACAATACTGATAAGACATATATTTATCAGAGTCGCCTTCCAGGATGATTCCTTTTTCTCTTTCAACTCCATAATTTGCGAGGATGGAGTCAAAATTCGGCATATCCTCTACGGTATAATTTGAGAAGATGATCGCTTTACCTCCGTCTTCCAGATAGTCAATGATCTTCTGTGCTTCTTCCTCAGAATAATCTACTGTCGGCGTATTGATAAGAATTGCATCTGCATCCTCCGGAACCTTATCTGTAGTCATCAGATTCAGCGTCAGTGGATTTACATTATCCTTGGAAATCACATCTCCAAATGCACTTCCAAGTGCTGTCTCTCCATTTCCGCTTAAGATATACAGATTCGGGATGTCTTTGGCTGTCACATAATCTACAGCACTTGTTATCATTCCCTCGCCGTCAAATCCGGTCTTTACATAACTGTAAGTATTATAGTTCATGCTCTCCACATACATGGAATCCGCATTCACTACTTTACTCACATCACCGCTGACTGCGATCACACTGTTATTTGCAACATCTTCCTGGGTATATTTGGAAGTAAATCCCGGATACAGAGCCGGATCGATCTGCTCTACTTTAATGTGGGAGGATGCAGACTCATAACGGTCCAGAAGCTTCTGGATCGTGTCGTCTTCTTTTCCGCCTTCACAGATATAATAAAGCTCCACATCCTGATCCAGGTTTTTGAGTATTCCTGTCGTAATATCGGTCAGGGTATACAGTTTTTCGTTGCTGAAATCAAACTGGGTTACTTTGACCGGAAGATGATTCACGATCAGATTCACTATGATCAGTCCTGCCAGAAGCAGTACGGTAAGCAAAATACTGTAAGAACCGTTTATCAGAATTTTGCTGTTCTGTTTGTTGTCTTTATTCTTCATGTCCCTACCTCCTAGTTCCAGCGTCTTTTTGCAATCGTCTGAACTGTCAGGAACAAAAAGAAAACAATAACAGATACATAGTACACGATCGCGGATATATCCAGAATGCCGTCAAAGAAATTTGTCAGCCTTCCATTCATATAAAATACAGACAGAACCTTGCGGAAGCTTCCTTCCAGAAGAGATGCCTTTGCAAAATAAACCACCTGGAGTGCCACCTCAAGAAGCACGCCTGCTCCGATCACAACCTTGAGATTTCCGATCATATTATAGACCAGGGCCATCACAAGAACAATCACTACAGTAAATGCACTCACAGATGCGATTGCAGTATTAGGAACCATTTTGCCGATCGTGTTCATCAGATAGCAGACCAACAGAGTTCCGAATGTCATAACCGCTGAAATCACCGGATTTTCTGTGACTGATGAGAAAAATACTCCGATTGCAATATTGGCACAGCCGAGGAGATAGAATCCAAGGATTGAAAAATATGCTGCCGGAAGGTTTACTGTTCCAAACATAGTAAGAATCAGCGGATAAATGCAGATGATCAGCATCGGAATGGTGAACAGAACTACAACTGCCAGATATTTACCGATCACAATGTCTTTTACTGTCATTGGCAATGTAAGTAATAACTGGTCTGTTTTCTGTTTTTTCTCCTCTGCCAGAACACGCATTGTCAGGATTGGAACAAATACCAGAAAAATAAACTGAACATTCTGGAGTACCAGTTCAAATCTTGGCGAAGCAAGATTCAGATTCTGATATGCAAAATATAGGCTTACGACTGCCAGCATAAATGCAACAAACACATATCCGATCATTGAGATCCGATAGCTTCTTAATTCTTTTCTACATACAGCGATCATGCTCTTCCCTCCTCAGTAATTTCAAGAAAGATGTCTTCCAGCGACATTCCTGCCCTGCTGATCTCAAGAAGCGGGATTCCTGCCTCTGCAAAACGGAAGAATAACTGTTTTCTGTAATCCGCCTGATCCTGTACTTTCAGCTGGAACCTGTATGTCTCAGCTTCTTCTGCTTCTTTCATATCAGCGATACTGAGTGCCGGGAATTCACGCAGGATATTCTGGATCTTCTCCAGTTCTCCCTGTGCACTCAGACACAGGATATCCTGTCCCTTAAACAGTTTTTCCAGATTTTCTGTACTGTCACTCACTACCAGATGTCCCTTGTTGATAATAACCACATGGTCACACACTGCCCCAATCTCAGAAAGAATATGCGAGCTTATCAAAACGGTGTGATCTTCTCCCAGCTGCTTTATCAGTGTGCGGATCTCTATGATCTGCTTCGGATCCAGTCCGACGGTAGGCTCATCAAGAATAATGATATCCGGATTTCCAATCAGTGTCTGTGCAATTCCGACTCTCTGCTTATATCCTTTGGAAAGATTTTTGATCAGCCGATCCTTCATATTGGTGATCATCACTTTTTCCATGACATCTCCTATCATGGACTTTCGTTCTGATTTCGGCACGCCCTTGAGATCTGCCACTGTGAACAGATACTCCCAGACTGTCATGTCCATATACAACGGGGGAATTTCCGGAAGATATCCAATATGCTTCTTGGCCTCTTCTGCCTCTTTAAAAATATCATGTCCTTCAATAATGACTTCCCCTGATGTCGCGGCAATGTAGCCGGTCATTATATTCATTGTAGTTGATTTTCCGGCACCATTTGGTCCTAACAGCCCATAAATTTTTCCTTTTTCAAGTGAAAAACTGATGTCCTGTACGGCAAAATGATCTCCGTATTTCTTTGTAAGATTTCTAACTTCAATCAAGATATTCCCTCCTGTTGATCAAACTCTTCCCCAATTATAATACATTATCAGAAAATATGCCACTGTCGTCCCTGATATGTATGAAAGAAAAGGCGTCCGCCCGCGGGCGAACGCCTTTGTTATCGCATTTCTAATTTATTTAAACAGAACTGCAATACAGATTAAAGTTTGTCAACCCACTCTGCCATGTTGTCTTTGTAGAATACATAAGGCTGACCTGTGAGAACGCCTGTGCCACCATCGCCATTATCTTCAGCGGTGAATGTCTCAGCTTCATATTCGCCCCAAGCTTCCATATCAACAGTTGATCCTGCGGATCCGTCGAATCCATCGTTCTGAACTGCCATCTGGATAGCTGCTGTAGAAGCTCCAAGATGAGATACATCCCACAGCATCATGTATGGGCAAACAAATGAGAACTCATCATCATCTGCTGTAGCCGGCATATAGTTCTTCATTTCTGAAGGAAGTCCAAGACCTGTCAGTTTGATATCAGATTTAGCCTGTGTAAGAACTTCACCTGCTGCTGCGATACCAACTGTTGTTGGGGAGATGATTGCATCTACATTGTTTTCAGCCAGGAATGCCTGAGCCTGTGTAGTAGATTTTGTTGCTTCGTCATCACCATATTTCTTGTTGAGTTCCGGGCTCACTTTGCCTTTGTAGATGTCTTTCTGAAGTTCCTTCTCCATAACTGCGATCCAGCCATTCTGTACAGGTGTATCGATACCAGCGGAAAGAACACCAAGTCTGATCTCGTCTCCGTCGTAATCAGCGAGAGCTGCCTCTACAGTTTTTTCCATTGTTACGTCTTCCGGATCATAAGCTACGCCAAGAACCTGAAGAACTGCTGCGCGAACCTGCATAGCTCCGATATCTTCTGTGGATGCCTGATTGTTGTGAGTTACACGATAATCAGCAGATGCAGAAGAGTCAACGGATACGATCGGAACACCCTTTTCCTGAGCTTTTGCAAATACTTCATCAAATCCTGTATCACCATTTGTAGAAATGGAGATGGATTTGCATCCCTGAGTAATTGCTTCGTCAATGAGCTGTACCTGAGCTGCTACAGTTGTCTCAGCCGGTGATTTCTCTGTGCAGTTTTCCCCAACCTGCTCCATATAAGATGAGAAACCTTCATACATGATAACACCAAATGCGTTACCTACGGATTTGAACATAAATACGTGGGAACCAGATACATCTGATGTGTTACCAGCTGCTGAAACTGCTGCCGGAGCTGCCAACGCCATTGTTGTTGCAAGGCCCATAGCCATTGCCTTTTTGAGATTTTTCTTCATGAAACACTTCCTCCTTTTTTTATATATATAAACATCTTTGTGTTTATATTTCGTAGTTCAGACAGGTAAGATTATTTGAAACGCTCTTTTGCTTTCTTTGCGTTTTCCTGCTGTTCTGCCCACCACTGAGCAGATTTCTCTTTACATTCTTTCTGAGCTGCTTCGATCTTCTTATTGAGTTTCTCGATCTGAGCTGCCTTGTCAGATGCATTGCCTTTTTCAAGTTCTTTGATCTGTTTCTTCATATCTTTAACAGCAGCTGCTGTTCTGTCATTGATTGCTTCAATGTTCTTATTGTTATGATAGAACAGTCTCAGTTTGATATCTTTGATCATCTGTTTGTTGATCGTGGAGATCAGGATCGTTACGATAAGGATAACACCGATAACGATTTTCTTTGTGTTCGGGTCGATACCCATAAGTCCCAGTGCATATGTAAGGAAAGCCATGATAAAGGTTGCAATGATAGGTCCCCACATTTTACCTTTACCACCATTGGTAGAAACACCACCTAATACCGCACAGGCGATCGCAGTCATTTCATATCCTGTACCCATGGAAGAGGAAAGACCTCCACCCATACGTCCGATAAAGAAGATAGAACCGATACCTGCCATGAATCCCATGAGGATAAATACCTGCATTTTGACTTTCTTAACACTGATACCTGAATAATTTGCACATGTCGGGTTGTTACCAACAATGTAAACTTTACGTCCAAATGGTGACTTGTGAAGAACAAAGATGAAGATAGCACCCATGATAAGGAAAAGCACCATACTCAGCGGAATGATTCCACCAATGTTCATCCATCCGATCTTGTTGTACCACTTCGGGAAATTCTTCAGAGAATTCTCACCCAGAACGATTTCCACAATACCTCTGAATAACATGGATGTAGAAATTGTAGTGATAACCGCCGGCATTTCAAGGAAAGCAACACAGAATCCATTGAATGCTCCACATAGCATACAAACAATGATTCCGACGATAACACAGATGAGTGACGGAAGTCCTTTATCCATCAGAAGTCCTGTTACCATTCCACCCAGGATCATCTGTGCTGCTACTGATACGTCAATGTCACCCAGCAGAAGGATGAATACCATACCAAGTACAAGCGGAGAAACATCCAGACCTGCATTGATCATTGACTGAACTGTACCGTGGGTAAAATAAAGATCCGGTTTTATAACCGCCAACAGTACATTAATTAAAACCATGATATATACAAGAATCATTTCCCATTTGACAAGGAATTTCTTTAATACAAATCCTTCCTTGACACTGAGGTCTCTGTCGTAATTACTTCCTGGCATTAGATCAACGCACTCCTTTCTTTGAGAGCCTGTCTCTTAGCGGACTGCTCGGTAAAGTAGTTAATTGCAACGGCAACAATGATAATTCCGCCCTGGAGTGATTTCTGCCATACACTCATACCAGGAATCATACTAATGAAATATGTGATCACAGACATGATAAGTGCACCGATTGCCACACCATCCATACGTCCTTTACCACCGGTGATAGATACTCCACCGAGAACGCAGATTGCGATCGCAGTCATTTCAAAACCGTCTGCCATTCCATAATAACCAATTGCATAGTTTGCAGTATAAAGCATACCTGCCAGACCTGTCACTGCACCACAGATCACGAAAGAATAAAATGTTACCTTTGGTTCTTTGATACCTGCAACTGCTGCAGATTCACGAGATGTACCGATTGCATAGATTCTTCTTCCTGCGGAAGTATATCCAAGGAACAGTCCTGCTACAACCAGCAGAATGATCGTGATCCAGAGGATGATCGGCAGTCCTAAGAACTGTCCGATTGCAAACGTACGATATCCGTTCAGTTCTTCGTACTGTGCAGCGAACCACCACTGTCCGCCGGAAACTACAAACGCAAGACCACGGAAGATGTACATCGTACCCAGGGTACAGATCATCGGAACCATGTGAAGGTATCCAACCAGAAAACCATTCAGTGCACCACAGAGTGCGCCGAGAACAATTGCAAATAATACCCATACGATTCCAGGGATTCCCGGATGGCTGCATGCAAGAGTGGTACAGGAAATACCAACAAATGCAAGCTGGGAAGCGATGGAAATATCAATACCGCCTGTAAGAATAACCATCATCTCAGCAATCGCAAGGAGTGCATAGATTGTATTGTTCTGAAGCATACTTACCAGAGATGTGGAAGTAAACATACCCGGTGTAAGGAAACGGGCGATCACCAGCAAAATGATCAGAACTGCGATCAATCCGGTATTTCTGGATTTTAATAAATTTTTCATTATTTATGCCCCTCTCTTTCTTTCAGAGATGCTTCAAGCAGCATTTCCTGGGTTACAGTTTCCATATCGCCAAACTCACCTGTCACACGACCGCTCTTCATTACAACGACTCTGTCTGCAACACCAAGAACCTCCGGCATTTCAGAAGAAACCATAATGATTCCGTATCCTTTGCATGCCAGACTGTTCATAATCTCATAAATAGAATATTTTGCACCAACGTCGATACCCTTTGTAGGCTCGTCCATGATCAGAACCTTCTGATCGGAACTCAGCATCTTGGCAACAACGACTTTTTGCTGATTACCACCTGACAGAGATGACGGCGGTGCTGTAATATCGTTTGCTTTCAATTGGATCTTCTTGCACAGGGCAATCGCATTTTCCATTTCTTTATCTACATCCATCTGTCCGCCCTTTACAAACTGCTTCATGGAAGCGGAAGATACGTTCTGATAAATAGGAAGTTCATTTACAAGACCCTGGGTCTGTCTGTTCTCCGGAAGAAGTCCGATTCCAAGATTAAGAGCATCGATCGGACTCTTGATATCTACTTTCTTTCCTTCCAGACGGATCTCACCGCTGTCCGGATGCATGATACCATAAATTGTCTGACATACCTCAGTACGTCCTGCTCCTACCAGACCTGTCAGTGCAAGGATCTCACCTTTACGTACATTGAAGGAAATATTCTTGAAATATCCTTCTTTGCTGATATTATCAACCTCAAGTACCACATCACCGATCTTGGCTGTTTTCTCAGGATACATGGAATTCAGTTCACGACCAACCATTGCCTTTACAAGATCTGCATTTGTGATCTTGTCAACATCCCAGGAACCAACATATGTAGAATCACGGAATACGGTAACACGGGTAGCCAGCTCATACATATCTTCAAATCTGTGAGTAATGAAGATAATGGAAACTCCTTTTTCTCTTAACTGATCTACGATTCTGTAGAGTTCCTCGGATTCTCTCTTTGTAAGAGATGCGGTAGGCTCATCCAGGATGACGATCTTTGCATTTGTGGATAATGCCTTGGCGATCTCGACCATCTGCTGCTGGGCAACACTTAAGGTTCCCATTTCTGCTGTGGAATCGAAATCTGCATTCAGCTGCTTCAGAAGCTTGTTTGCCTCCTCATTCATAGCCTTCCACTGGATCATGTGATTCTTCTTGATCTCATGTCCCATAAAAATATTCTCGGCCACGGTTAAGTGTGGATAGGATGTTGGGTGCTGGTAAACAGCTGCGATTCCTGCTTCCTGTGCATCCTTAGGTCCTTTGAAATCCACTTTCTGGCCAAACAGGTACATTTCGCCCTCTTCTGCTTTATGTACACCGGTAATTACTTTAATGAAGGTAGATTTACCTGCACCGTTTTCGCCCATCAGTGCGTGAACTTCGCCAGGCTTTAACTGGAACTGTACGTTGTTCAGTGCTTTAACGCCGGGGAAAATTTTCGTAATGCCTTTTAATTCAAGAACATATTCAGACACGGCTTTTTCTCCTCCCTTTCTTGATCTGGTTCTATTCTATCATTAGGCAATTTGTTTGGAAATGGGAAAATATTTTGAAACAGGGTAAAATATTTTCCACTTAATGGGTAAAATTTTCCACTGACAAATGAATTTTCCACAAAACCAGGCGGTTTGCGTCTCGTATTTTAGATATAATTGTGATATGATAGATACATGCATTTTCACCCTTTAAAGGAGTTTTATCATGAAATTACTAATCGTAGATGACGAAGAGCTGACCCGTGTGGGTGTGATTTCTTCTATAAACTGGCAGTCTATCGGAATCGATGAAGTACTTCAGGCGGATGACGGCATGAACGGCCTGGAAATGGCACGCATGCATAAGCCGGATATTATCCTGTGCGATGTGCGCATGCCCCGACTTGACGGGATCCAGATGTTAGAGCAGCTGGAAACCATTCTTCCCGATGTGGTTCCTGTTTTTATGAGCGGATACTCAGATAAGGAATATTTGAAGGCTGCCATTAAGTTAAAGGCAGTCAACTATATTGAGAAGCCTCTGGATCCTCTGGAAATCCAGGATGCTGTGATCGAGGCCAGGGATCTTTGCCTGGAAAGAAAGCGGACCAGACACAACGAATCCATCCATTCCATGGAAAATGCCTCCCGCCTGGCCCTTTTGCTTACCCAGCCTTACGCTCAAGCAAAAGAAAACATTGACCAGCTGCTGGCAGAGCTTTCCCTTTCCATAAGCCCATCTACCAGCTTTACTGCCATTGTTCTGAAAACAGAAACGGAAGAAGAACTTC
>ERZ838399.940-NODE-940-length-31818-cov-8.094229_pt1 | contig 31818 bp, 27 predicted proteins | sample MGYA00519683_ERZ838399 | MGnify/ENA primary metagenome ERZ838399 (study PRJEB31850, sample SAMEA3708833) | human gut metagenome | biome: human gut; feature: human-associated habitat; material: faeces | place: China | collected 2014 ...
GGCTCCTCTCGGGACTTTCACCCGTTAACACATGCTCATGCCGAGCACACAAAAGGAAAAAGGTCAGCTCAGGCTGACCTTTTTCTATGCGCTCTGCGGATTCCGCAGGCACCTCACTCAGGAGACTGTTGCGCCGTCAGCCGATCCGGTTTCATCCGTGGCCGCCGGCAGCGGGCTCCCCGGGGCCGCCTGCTCCTCCTCGAGGCTGATCGCCGGTATGCTCGCCTCAATATTGGCCATCGTCTTTTGCATGGCGTTCTGCCGGGTCTGCATGGCCGCAAGGCTTGACTGTGCCTCATTGAACTTTTTCTGCACCTTGGCAAAGCTTTCGCCAAAGCGGATGAATTCCCCCTTCACCTCGCCGAGTACCTTCCAGACTTCGCTCGAGCGCTCCTGCAGCGCCAGCGTTACAAACCCCATCTGCAGGCTGTTGATCAGGGCGGCTATAACGGTGGGCCCCGCCGGAGTGATCCGGTAGTCACGCTGGAGCCGGTCAAAGAGCCCCGGAATACGCAGCACCTCCGCATACAGCCCTTCGCTCGGCAGGAACATCACCCCGAACTCTGTTGTATAGGGCGGGCGGATATATTTCTCGCGAATCGATTTGGCCTGCGTGAGGATGGTTCTCTCGAGCGCCTTTCTCGCCTCCTGCTCCTGCGCGCGATCCCCGGCCTGCATGACCGCGGTGAGCCGCTCGAAATCCTCCACAGGGAATTTGGAGTCGATCGGCAGCCAGCAGGGTTCCTCCCCGCTTCTGCCGGGCAGCCGGATGGCAAAGTCCACCGTCGCGCTGCTGCCGGGGATCAGCTGAAACTGCTCCTCGTACTGCGCGCCCGTGAGCAGATCGGCAAGCAGATTCGAGAGCTGCGTCTCGCCAAAGGTGCCGCGCAGCTTCACGTTAGTGAGTACTCCCTTCAGATCGCGCACACTCGCCGCCATGGAGCGCATCTCGCCGAGACTGTTCTGCACGAGACCGAGTTTTTCATCCACCGTTCTGAAGCTTGCCGTGAGGCGCTCGTTGAGCGTGCGGTCGAGTTTTTCCTGAACCGTTGCCCGCATCTCCTCGAGTTTTCGCTCGTTGAGGGTACGGATTTTCTCCAGATTGGTGTCAAGCTCCGTACGCATCTCATTGATTTTGAGCTGCATCTGCTCCTGGAGCTGCCGCTCGGCAGTGGCATGACTCTGCGTGACGCGCTGGAAGCGCTCGTCAACCATCGCCTGCAGCTCGAGCAGACGCTTGTGCAGCACCGAATTGAGCTCGCCGAGGCTCTGCTGTGCCACGTCGGTGAGGGACTTCACCTGCTGGGCGTTCTTGCCCTGCTGATCACTCACAAACGCCATCAGATTTGTAAAGGACTGGCGGTGATTGCGGTCAACGTTGAGCACCTGCTCCTGCAGTTCATAGCGCTCCGAGCGCTGTCCGGAAAGAATCGCGTCAATAATCTCATCGGCCTTGAGTTCAAGGTTCTCTCCAGCGGCACGCTCCTGATCGAGCAGTCTCCGGTACACGAGCGTCACCATGACAATCAGGGCAAGAAGGAGAACGGCCAGCAAAAGAAGCGCTATTTCAACTGTCATGCTTATTTCCTGTGCGGCGGAATCTGCCGCCGAGCGATTTCACCCAGGTGCCTGCACTGTGTGCGGTGCTGCCGGCTGCGGCCGAGAGCTTCTCCGAAGCGCGTCCCGTCCAGCCGAGAAGCCGGCCCAGGCGCCCGGGCTGTGCCTCGTCGTCAGCCTCATCACCGGCGGGCGGCGGAGTCACGTCCTCCGGATCGGGCTCGGGAGCACGCTGCTGTGTCTCCGGACGCGAAAAAGCGCGCACGAGCTCGCCGAGCAGCGCCATCAGCATCACCTCGTTGTTCGTGAGAATGTGCGTATTGGCGTCCCTGGTCCAGTTATCGGGCAGATCATCATCGGGCACACGCACCAGCACGGGAATGTCCGGGCGCAGCTGCCGCACGTACTTGATCACCTGGCGGTTGAGAATGGTATCTTTCAACGGTAGCACAACATAGGCGGCCGAGGTGATGCGCGCCTTCACGAGAATCATCGGATCCTTGGCCTCACCCATGATCATGGTGGGCGCAAAATCGCCTTCAGGGCGCGGATCAATCTCTTTTTCAGGGGCGTTGGTGACGCAGATCACCGGAATTTTCTGCTGCTGGAGTTTATCCAGAAGCAGACGCGCCACCGTGTTGTAGCCCACCACAATCACGTGCCCCTTCTGAGGCACGGCTGCCGCCTTCGGGGCGGCGGGCATCTTCACGGGCACCTCGCGCATGGCGGCCGCACGGAAAAACGCATAGCGTGTGACCAGACGGTGACGCAGTTTCGGGGTGACGGCAAAAAGCAGCGGGTTGAGCGCAATCGAGACAATCGAAGCGGCCACAATCAGACTCATGGTCGACTGGTCGGCAAGTCCCAGACTCATCCCCTGCCCGCAGAGAATAAAGGAGAATTCACCGATCTGCGCCACACTCGCGCCGAGCGTGAGTGCCGAATCGAGCGGCCACTTGAGCAGCAGCACGAGCAGTGTGGAAATCACCGAGGTGACAAACAGAATCACCAGCAGGATGGAGAAAATCGTAAAGGGCTGGTCAATGAACACGTGCCAGTCAAGCAGGAGACCGACCGAGACGAAAAAGAGCACGGCAAAAGCGTCCTGCAGGGGCAGAGAATTCTGTGCGGCACGGTGCGCGAGACTGCTCTCACGCATCACCATACCGGCAAAGAACGCGCCGAGCGCGTAACTCACATTAAAGAGCGCCCCGGCACCGTAGGCAATCCCGATGGCGAGCGCTAGCACACACAGCGTAAAGAGCTCCCGGCTGCCAAGGTCGGCCACTTTCTGCAGAATCCAGGGCAGTACGCGACGGCCGACAATCAGCATGGCAATCACAAAAACCGCCACACTCAGAAAGGTCTTGGAGAGTTCCTGGACAATCTCGCGGTTGCTCAGCTCGGCGCCGCCGTGGGTGACCTGCGCGAGCAGAGGCAGGCACACCATGATGAACACCGTCACCAGGTCCTGCACCACCAGCCAGCCGATGACCACCTGCCCGTTGATCATGGTGGTGAGATGCCGCAGCTCAAGCGCCTTCATCACCACCACGGTGGAGGCGCACGAGAGCGTGAGCCCGAACACGATCGCCTGAGAGACGGGCCAGTGCCAGGCGAGCATTGCAAGCAGACAGCCCGCGAATGTCGAAACCGTCATCTGAATAAGCGCACCGGTACCCGAGACGGCTTTCACGCGCAGCAGGTCGTTGAGCGAGAAATGCAGCCCCACACCGAACATCAGCAGCATCACGCCGATCTCGGCAAACTGCTCGGTGACCGTGCGATCCACCGCAGGCAGCCCCGGTATCAGCGAGACAGCCACACCGGAGATGATATAGCCCACAAGCGCAGGCGTTTTCAGAAACCGCTCGGCAATATAGCCAAAAACCAGCGCCAGCCCGAAGGCGGTAACCAGCGTAGTGATAAGTACAAAATGATCTGTCATGACGTCTTTGCTGCGGTTTCCTGCCGGAGACTCTCAGAAAAAAGAGTAGAAAAACAACTTATTAATTTTGCCACTTTTTACCGTGGCAGCGCTCGAAATTATCCTGTTCTTCTCGCGCTGCGGCATGCGCCGGAAACATTTGCTTGTGAGCTTGAAGAAGAAATTACACTTTCCATCACGCTCCAGAAAAAACGCCGTCCGGAAAAGGCGACTTCCCGGACGGCGTGCTCACTCATATGTTAGTGAGTATTTACTTCTGTGTCGGCACCTTGGCAGCAACACCTTCAACGAAGTACATCATGTTCTGCAGGTCCGCATCCGATGCGGTCTTGCCGGCAGGAATCATTTCCTTGCCCTCGTTGGAGACCACGGGACCGTCAAACGGACGGAACTCACCTCTGGCCATACGGTCATAGGCGGCCTTGATATCATCAACGACCGCTTTAGGCGTATCGGCAGCGATATCAGCGAGCTCATCCATGTGTTCCTTCACACCGCCCCAGACAGGCGTGTTATCCCACTTGCCGTCGAGAACCTTCTGCACTTCCCCGGTGTAGTACTCTTCCCAGCGGTGAACCACGGCACCCTTGAGCATCGTGGGCGCAGCCTTGTGCATAGCGGAGTGATACGAGATCACCGGAACCTTGGCCTCTTCAGCGGTACTGGCAACCGCGGTGGAGTTGGTGTGGTGCGTGATCACGTCAGCGCCCTGACCGATGAGCGACTTCGTCGCGTCGGCTTCCTTGCCCGGGTCATACCAGGCGTTGGTCCAGACCACGCGGACGGTGGCCTTCGGGTTGACCGTGCGTGCGCCGAGCGTAAAGGCGTTGATGCCCTGGATCACTTCAGGAATAGGCACAGCGGCAACATAGCCAAGCACATTGGACTTGGTCGTAGCACCGGCGAGCTTGCCGGCGAGGTAGCGAGCCTCGTAGAAGCGGGCCGTGTAGTTCTTCACGTTATCGGCGGTCTTGTAGCCGGTGGCGTGTTCAAACTTCACATCCGGAAAGTCCTTGGCAACTTTGAGCACGGAGTTCATATAGCCGAAGCTCGTTGCAAAAATCAGCTTGTTACCCTGCGTGGCGAGATCGCGGATCACACGTTCCGCGTCAGCGTTTTCAGGGATGTTGTCAAGCATCGTCACCTTGATTTTGTCACCGAACTGCTTTTCGATGTGCTGGCGGCCGAGGTCATGCTGGCTCGACCAGCCTTCCTCGTTGGCGGGGCTCACGTACACGAAGGCGACTTTGAGCGGTTCCTTCGCGGCAGCAGGCGCTGCGCTCGTCTGAGCGGGCTTTTCAGCGGCAGGCGTCGGCTTGGGCTCATCCTTTCCGCAGGCGCTGAGCATCATCGCGGCAGCAGCTGCAACGCAGATTTTCAAGGTAAAACGTTTATTCATGGAAGTGCTCTCCAAAAAGTGAATAACAATTAACAAACTAAAGAAACTTTTTTCTCGCGGCAACCCGAAGCGCACGACAAAATCTTTTCAGTCAGTCACCGGCACTAGCGCGTCGAATGGAAAGGCTTGCCGAGCGAGGCAGGCACATTCAGACGGATCCAGGTGGGATTGCGGCTGATGAGCACGAGCACCAGAATCGTGGCCAGATAGGGCGTCATCGACATGAGCTGCGGAGCAATATCAAAACCCATCCCCTGCACCGCAAACTGCAGCATGGTCACACCGCCGAAAAGGTACGCACCGAAAAGCACGCGCGCAGGACGCCAGGTTGCAAAGGTCACCAGGGCAAGCGAAATCCATCCGCGTCCGGCAACCATCCCCTCCACCCAGAGCGGAGTGTAGACAAGCGAGAGGAAACCGCCGGCAAGACCGGCCATCGCACTGCCAAAGAGCACGGCAGCCAGCCGGATTCTGCCGACCGGGTAGCCGAGGGCATACGCCGACTCAGGCGCCTCGCCAACCGAGCGCAGGATCAGTCCCCAGCGCGATCTGAAGAGGAAATACCAGACGGCAAAAAGCAGAACGAGCGCCGCATACACCAGCCAGTGCTGGGAGAAAAACGCCTCGCCCACGAACCCGAGATCCTCCAGCACAGGAATACCCAGAGAGGCTCGCACCGGCAGGGCGGCACCCTGCATGGGCTGACCGATAAAGGCAGAGAGACCGGCACCGAAAAGCGTCATGGCAAGGCCGGCCGCATACTGGTTGGCCCGGATGCCGATCACGAAAAAGCCAAACAGCAGTCCGAGGAGCAGACCGACACCGATTGCGCCGAGAAATCCGAGCGCAAAGCTGCCGGTTGTGAGCGTGACGCCGAACCCGGTCACGGCGCCCATGAGCATGATGCCCTCGATACCGAGGTTGAGCACTCCGGACTTCTCATGAATCAGAATCCCGACTGCCGCAAGCAGCAGCGGCGTTCCCGCGTTTAACGTCGAGGAGATAATGGAAGCGGCTAGACTCATTGGTTACCTCCGCGTGTCAGTCCGATCCAGCGAACGCGGTAGGTAATGAGCGTATCGCAGGCAAGAATGTAAAAGAGCAGCAGCCCCTGATAAACCCCTGTGATGGAGTTGGGCAGCCCCAGACGGCTCTGTGCGAGCTCGCCGCCGAGGTAAAAGAGCGCCATCACAAACGCGGCAGGAATACAGCCAAGCGGCGAAAGCCGTCCGACAAACACCACGATAATGGCGGCAAAACCGTAGCCCGGACTGATGGTCGGCGTGAGCTGCCCGAGCGGACCGGCGGCTTCAATACCGCCGGCAAGACCGGCAAGCGCGCCGCTGATGAGCATCGACACCCAGATCAGATGACCGGGCTGATACCCGGCATAACGGGCCGCCAGCGGTGCCATCCCGGAGATTTTGAATTCCATCCCGAGCGCCATCCGGTCCATGAGCACCCAGATACCCAGTGCGCTCAGCAGCGCAAGGATAAAACCGAAATGCAGACGCGTGCCCGAAAGCAGCACACCGAGCGTGGCAGAGGAGTCAAACAGTTCTGTCTGCGGAAAACCGAACCCCATCGGATCGCGCATCGGACCCTGCACGGCCCACTGCAGGAAAAACTGCGCCACGTAGACGAGCATCAGGGAAACCAGGATCTCGTTGGCATGGAAGCGGTGGCGCAAAAGCGCTGTCACCGCGCCCCAGAGCGCCCCGCCGAGCGCAGAGGCGGCAAGCACGGCAATCACCCACCAGTCCCCTGTCTGAGGACCGGCCATCAGCGCTACCGCCCCGCCGGCAATCGCACCGACGACGAGCTGCCCTTCCGCACCGATATTCCAGACATTGGCCCGGTAGCACACCACCAGCCCTGCCGAACACAGCAGCAGAGGCGTCATCTTGACCGCAATTTCGGTCCAGGCGCGCACAGACTCGATCGGTGCCACGAAAAAGGTATAAAGCGCAAGCAGAGGATCCTTGCCAAGAGCAAGGAAAATCAGACCGCTCGTCAGAACGGTCAGAGCCAGTGCCGCAAAGGGCGATACCCAGCGCAGAGCGCGGGCCGCCTCCATTCTGGGCTCAAGCGAAACCGGACACTGCAGAGTCATCACGCCACCTCCTTGCTCACAGCCTGACCGGCCGGACCGTCAGGCCAGAGGCCTGACATCCACTGACCGACTTTTTCCACGCTCATCGCGGATTTGTCTTCCGCCGGTGACAGATGACCGCGGTACATCACCGCAATACGGTCACTGATTTCAAAGAGCTCATCGATTTCCTCTGAGACAACCACAATCGCCGCGCCGTCGTCACGAAGGCGCATCAGGGAGCGGCGGATATCCGAGGCGGCGCCGACGTCAACACCCCAGGTGGGCTGATTGACCAGCAGGACCTTGGGATTCTGAAGAATCTCACGACCCATGATGAATTTCTGAAGATTGCCCCCGGACAGACTCGAGGCGAGTTTCTGCGAGGACGGGGTTTTCACATGGAAGCGTTCAATCACGAGTTCAGCAAACCGGCGGGCTTTATCGGCCAGAATAAATCCGTTTTTCACAAACTGATCCCCGGTGAGATAGGTGTTGGTCTGCAGCGTGACTTCGGGCACTGCCGCATGTCCTAGGCGCTGTTCAGGCACATAGCGCAGACCGCGCAGGCGGCGCAGTTTTGTGTACAAATGCCCGACCGCTTCCCCAAAAAGCGTCACCTTCCCGGGGGCTGTGAGCGTCTCACCGCTGGCCACCGCCATCAGTCTCGCCTGTCCGTTGCCGCTGATACCGGCAATGCCGACAATCTCGCCGGCACGCACATCAAGCGAGACATTTTCAATACCGCACAGACGCAGGCTGCCGGGAACGGAAACATTATTGAGCGAAAAAACAACCTCTCCGGGCTCTCTGGTGGCCACACGCATCTTCGGCGGCTCGGCGCCGATCATCAGCTGTGCGAGCGAGGCCGCCGTCTGTTCTTTGGGGTTGACACTGGTGATGATTTCGCCGTGGCGCAGCACGACACAGCGGTCTGCGAGTTCACGGATTTCATCAAGTTTGTGGGAGATAAAGAGAATGGAGACACCCTCATCGGAGAGCTTGTGCAGTGTTTTGAAAAGTTTCTGCACGGCCTGAGGCACGAGAACCGAGGTTGGTTCGTCAAGAATGAGCAGTTTCGGACGGGTCATCAGGGAGCGGATAATCTCAACGCGCTGACGCTCACCCATACTGAGTTCGTAGACCACCGCTGAAGGGTCCACCTCAAGGCCGTATCGCTCACCGAGCTCGCGAACCTCTGCCGCAATACTCGCGATACTGCGCGGCTCGGAGAGTCCGAGCGCCACATTTTCAGCAACGGTTAGCGTATCAAAGAGAGCGAAGTGCTGATGCACCATGGCAATCCCTTTTGCACGCGCTTCGGAGGGGCTGCTGAGTTCAATAGACTCACCATCGAACTCGACGGTGCCTTCATCCGGACGCACTGCACCGTAGATGATTTTCATCAGGGTGGATTTGCCCGCGCCGTTCTCGCCCAGAATGGCCAGTATCTCACCGGGGTTGACATCCAGAGAAATATTGCTGTTGGCCACTATGTTCGGATAGCGCTTGGTTATGTTTTTTAAACTGAGACGTGGATTCATTGGTTTAGCCATGCCACCGTCGCGGCAGGCGGAAAGCAAAAACAGAAAACCTGTGTCTGGCGAAGGAACCGGTAAAACGAATTCGACCGCTGCAGGACAAACCCGCCTGCAGATCTGTCTGGCGGGAACTCCAGTTCTCCGGCCTCAGCCACTCAAGCGATGTGCTCTGGCTGTGCAAAACGCTGTAATTAGCCCGCATTTTAACGATCTTTACATCTGCATGCCTGCCCTGCGTCTTTATTTTGCTCACCTCTAGGTAATATCACCTAAATTCCACAGAACCGGCTCCTGCCAGAGAGCTGAAAAAATCCCAATTTTTAGGTATCCGGACTGATTTTTTGCTTTTTGCTTTTAAACGTGCTATTCTTTCGTTCTCATCAGTTTTTGGCTGATGACCGATCGGCGGAGAGGTGGCAGAGTGGTCGAATGCACACCCCTGCTAAGGGTGCAGGTCTGAATAAGGGCCTCGGGGGTTCGAATCCCCCCCTCTCCGCCAGTCAATTCAAAGGAATACTGCCTCTCGGCAGTATTTTTTTTGTCTGCACATTTTGAGCGCATAAAAAAATCCTGCAGCAACCCGAAGTCGCGTGCAGGATCTTTTCGATTTCCAGATGGTCAGCGGAGCGGATATGTTCATTGGAAAGGTGATTACCGAGCAAAACCGCAAACGCGGCGAATGGTATGTGCGATTCGGCCTCACACATGAATTCCTCGGCCGTCAGAAGCTTTCTGTTAACGGGACGGATTTCAACGAAAAACTCACCGGTACCGGCGTCTACTACGGTTTCGGCATGGACTGGCTTGTGAGTCCGAATCTGCGTCTTTACGCCGGTCTTGAGCGCGCCAACGGCAAGCACTACACCAAGGACTACGACATCCGGGCCGGTCTTAAGTGGCTCTTCTAGAGCGGCATAGCGCTCTTTTTTAGCAGCGGGCGGCAGCCTCGCGCTGCCCCCGTGACCTGTTTTGTGCGGACACAAAAAATCCCGAAGCACAAATCACTCCGGGACAGACAATACGCAGCAGCACTGTGTGCGTGGAGCGGGTGAAGGGAGTCGAACCCTCGTCTCTAGCTTGGAAGGCTAGGGTAATAGCCGTTATACGACACCCGCGGAAATTTGGAAGAAAGATAATACCACACTCACCGTGTTTTTGCCAAAAGCGGCACAGTCCGTGCATGCCTGCGTTAACAGGTTTTACCGTCTGCGGCGGCACTGCGTCTGTCACTGAGCACTTTTGCGAGCCAGAAGATGCCGCAGAGCGTTTTCACATCGGTGATGCGTCCGTCGTAGCACATGGCCAGAGCCTCCTCAAAAGGCACTCTGTAGAGCTCAAGATACTCGCCCGGGTCAAGATGCTGCTCGCCGATGCTGAGGTCTTCAGCGAGAAAGATCGTGATGTGCTCATCACTGTAGCCGATGGCATTATTGATCACACCGAGTTCGGTCCACTGCCGGGCACGGATACCGCATTCCTCAATAAGTTCACGCTGTGCGCAGACAAGCTCTGACTCATCAGGGTCGATTTTGCCTGCCGGAATTTCCCAGAAGGCACGCCGCAACGGATGACGCCACTGACGCTCAAGAACAATGCACCCCTGCTCATCGAGCGGAATCATTGCACAGGCACCGCGGTGCGGGAGAATAAACCGGTTGCCCTGCTCGCCGCCGGGCAGTGTGACGCTTTCGCGGACAAGCCGCAGAAAGCGGTTTTCATAAATAAGCTCCGTGCCGGTGGTTGTTTCCGTCAGAGGATCATTTTCGCGCTGTGCGCAGGGCGCCGGAACCGGCATGGGACGGATGGATGAAACCGGTGTCGGGGAATTTTTCTTTTCAGTCATGACTGCTTTCTTGTGCCTGAGTTTTCGTGTTTTTCTATTGTACGCCATGCACAGGGCATGCGGGCGGCAGCCGTGATTCGCCGTCCGGAGCGATTTTCTATACAATGGAAGGGCTTTTTCTTTTTTTCAAACCAGATCATGCAGGCTTTAGTTGTCGGGGCTGGTCTAACCGGACTTATGACCGCCTACGCCCTTTTTTCCAAAGGCATCCGGGTGAGCATCCTTGAAGGACGCTCCTCACCCTGTCAGGGAGCCAGTTACAGCTGCTCCGGACTGCTCGGGGAATCGCAGCCGATGCTGCTGAGCACACCCGAGGCTTCTCTTCTGCGCTCGGAGACGGGCGTGGTCTACGGACCGGGACTGATTTTCCATCACCCCAGATTCGCACGACTGCTGCAGAAAAGCCGTGCGCCGGAGAATTTCAAGGCGCTGAGTGATCTGGCCAAAGCCCTCTCCAGTGCCTCGTTTGAATGGTATCTTCAGGTCGAAAAAGACAACATCTTCACCCTGCAGTCAAGTGAAGGCACACTCGAGGAGCTGCCTGAAACCGACACCGCCACCCCGGCGCTTGACGGATGGCTCATGATGGAGCCCTCGCTTTATGCGCTGCCGCAGACAACGCGTTTTCACCTTGACAACTCCCTGTCCTGGTCCATCAGCTACTTTGCCAAACAGCTCAAAGAGTGGCTCATCGAACAGGGTGTCCCGATTCACAACAGCACTGCGGTAACCGGTTTTATCCGGGAGGGCGGCCGCATCACAGGCGTGCAGACCGCCACGGGGGAAATCCGCACAGATCATGTTGTTATCTGTGCCGGCAGCGGCGCACTGAATCTGCTCAAGCTCGCAAAACTCAAGCTCCCCGTGCTGCCCCTCACACGCTGTGTGCTCAACACCACGCTTTTCAGCGATGCCATGCGCATCACGCATGCCATTGTGGATGAAAAAGGATTCCTGCTCAGTCCGCTCGACGACTTCCTGCGCGTGCAGGGTCGCTGGTATATCGGCGCAGAGGAGGATTTCGACAGAGATGCCGAATATCGTGCGCTCTGGGAGACCGGTATGCGGTTTTTCCCGGACATCGGTGACTGGAAAAATGCCCGCTACTTTGCGCAGACTGTCCTCACCGCACCGGATTCGCTCGCCATTGTCGGCGAGTCTGCTGTGCCCGGCTTGTGGCTCAACATAGCGGGCGGCCTGCACGGTGCCGACTTTGCTCCGAGCTACGCCGAGTGTCTGGCGCAGGCCATGCTCGGGGAGCCCTCCCCGCAGGCGCAGGCACTGAGCCCGGCACGTTTTGACTGAGCCGCATTACGACCTCCGCCCGGAGAGAGAAAAAAAACATACACTGCAAAAAAATCTTGATAAGGACGAACCTGATGAGTTTGACTATTCTGAACGCTGATGAGCTGGAGGCGCTTGAGCATCGCGCTGCCAATCAGCTCGGTGAAGATACGCTGATGCTGCGCGCCGGTCAGGCCGCACTCAGACTGATTGAAGAACGTCTGCCGGAGAATGCCTCCGTCAGTATTCTGGCCGGTCCGGGCAATAACGGCGGGGATGCGATTGCACTTGCCTGCGAGCTCAAGGCCAAAGCACGGGACGTGGTCCTCATTCTTCCGGGCGGCAAGCGCCCGAACAGCAGCCTTGCTCTCGCGCAGCTCAAACGCTGGGAGGCGCTCGGCGGGGAAATCGAAGAGGATCCGTACATGGCCCGCAAGGCCGACTGTGTTGTCGACGGCCTTTTCGGCATCGGTCTCACCAAGCCCATCACGGGCGAATACCTCGATGCCGTCCTCTGGTTCAACGAACGTCAGGCGCTCAAGATCTCTCTGGATGTCCCGAGCGGTCTGAATCACCTTACCGGACGCTGGATTGCAAGCTACCCCGGATGCCACGCCGACATCACCCTGAGCTTCCTCTCGGCCAAAGCCGGGCTTTACATGAACGAGGGGGCTGATGCCGCCGGTGAGATCGTGGTTGACAATCTCGGCGTCTCCATTCCGCTCTCGAACCTTACTGTGGTCAGTCCCGACGAGCTCCAGCATGTGCTTCGTCCGCGCAGCCGCAATTCACACAAGGGCAGCTACGGTCATGTGGCTGTTGTGGGAGGGGCCGACGGCATGATCGGGGCAGCCCTGCTCGCCGCACGTGCCGCGCTGGTGAGCGGTGCCGGGCGCGTCACGCTCTACCCGCTCTCTGAGCATGCCCCCGCGGTGGATATGCTCTACCCCGAGCTGATGATGGGCACGGATCCCGAGGGGTTCACCTCGGCGGGCGTGATTGTTATGGGATGCGGGATGGGTCAGTCCGAGCGCGCCAAAGCCCTTGTCCGGACCGCCCTGCTCTCTGACAGGCCGCTTGTGCTCGACGCGGATGCGCTCAATATCATCGCTGCCGACATCAAACTGCAGGATATCCTGCTCGCCCGTCAGGCACCGAGTGTGCTCACCCCGCACCCGGGTGAGGCCGCCCGTCTGCTTCGCAGAGATACCGCCGGTGTGACGGTGGACCGTGTGGCCGCCGCACGCGAACTTGCCGTTCAGAGCGGCGCCATTGTTGTCCTGAAGGGTGCCGGCAGTGTCATTTCGCTGCGCTCGGCGCGCGCCTGGGTCAACCCCACCGGCACACCTGCCCTTGCCACAGCAGGCAGCGGCGACGTGCTCGCCGGGATGATCGGCGCCATGTTTGCTCAGGGCTATGATATGGTCGAATGCGTCCTCGCAGCCGTCTACCTGCACGGTCTGGCCTCTGAAGACGTTGAGGCCGGCATGACGGCCGGTGATATCGCCCCCGCGGCCATGAACATCCTGCAGGATGCCCGTGCCGACGGCCATCTTCTCAACCGGGACGCCTGCTTTATCTGATTGCACTGAGCGATACCGGGAAAAAAAGAGCCTTGCCGGCGGCAAGGCTCTTTTTATGTTCTCAGCAGGCGCTCAGTCCTCCTGAAACGCCTCTTCACGTCCTTTTCTTACCGCCGGCAGCAGCACCATCAGCAGAAGAACGGCCGAAAGGGCAAGCAGACCGCCGGAGATCGGGCTGGTGATGAATGTCGTCAGATCACCGCGCGAGAGCAGCAGCGCCCGGCGCATGTTCTCCTCCATCATCGGCCCGAGAATAAAGCCGAGAATGAGCGGTGCGGCCTCACAGTCAAGCTTGTAGAAGATATACCCGATGAGCCCGAACCCGATCGTCATCCAGATATGGAAAACGTTATTGCTGATGGAGAACACCCCGATGCAGCAGAAGCAGAGAATCGCCGGATAAAGCCAGTGGTAGGGCACTTTGAGGAGCTGAATCCACACACCGATGAGCGGCAGATTCAGAACAATAAGAAAGAGGTTGCCGATCCACATCGACACGATCAGCCCCCAGAACAGCCCCGGGTTGCTGGTCATCACCTGCGGGCCGGGCGTGATGTCATGAATCATCATTGCGCCGATCATCAGCGCCATCACGGCGTTCGAGGGAATACCGAGCGTGAGCATCGGAATGAAACTCGTCTGCGCGCCGGCGTTGTTCGCGGACTCCGGTCCGGCCACACCGCGAATGTTGCCTAAGCCGAAAGCCGGTGAGGCAGAGGCGCCGGCGAGCTTTTTCTCCAGCGTATACGAGGCAAAGCTCGAGAGCAGCGCGCCGCCACCGGGCAGAATCCCGAGGAAGCTGCCGAGCAGCGTGCCGCGGGCAATCGGTCCGGCGCTTGCTTTGAGATCGTCTTTTGTCGGCAGAACGCGGCCCACTTTTTCAGGCACAAGCGAGCGCGAGGCGCTGATTTCGAGATTGCGCATAATTTCGGCAAAGCCGTAAATACCCATGGAGATCGCCACAAAATCAAGCCCTTCCATGAGTTCTCCCACCCCGAAGGTGTAGCGCAGAGCACCCGAATTAATGTCCGTACCGACCAGACCGAGCAGCAGGCCGAGAATAATCATGGCGATGGCCTTAAGCAGGTCACCGTTGGCAAGAACCACGGCACCGACAAGACCGAGAACCATCAGAGAGAAATATTCCGCCGGGCCGAACTCAAACGCGAGTGCGGTGAGCGGAGGCGCAAAAGCGGCAATCAGAACGGTGGCGAAGCACCCGGCGATAAAACTGCCGATGGCGGCAATACCCAGTGCGGCACCGGCACGACCTGCGCGCGCCATCTTGTGCCCGTCAATACAGGTCACCACCGCAGCCGCCTCCCCGGGGATGTTGACCAGCACAGCCGTCGTCGAGCCGCCGTACTGCGCACCGTAATAAATCCCGGCGAGCATGATGAGCGCCGCCGACGGATCAAGCGAATAGGTAATCGGCAGCAGCATTGCCACCGTCGCCACGGGACCCATCCCGGGCAGAACACCGATAAGGGTACCGACACTTACCCCGACAAAACAGTAGAGCAGGTTTTGCAAAGTCACTGCTTGCTCGAAACCGAGCAAGAGATTAGCCACTAAATCCATTGCTACTGCCCTTTAGAGAAAACTTGGCCACACAGGCACCTGAAAACCCAAACCATAAACGAAAACGCCCCAGCATACCGCACAGAGCACCACAATCAGTATTCCGACTTCACGGCGACGCGCCAGAGGAGAGGCCAGAGAGGCCACAGCGATCATCAGTGCCATGGCAATCATGAGTCCGAGACTCAGAAGCGCCAGAGCAAAACAGGCCACACCGCCGAGGATAAAGAATAATACCCCCCAGTGTACAGGTTCAATGCGGCTGCCGGCAGGATCTGCGGGTTTCAAAAAAATCGCTTTAAGAGCGATGACTGTCCCGAGAATAATCAGCGCCGTGCCGAGAATGGTCGGGAAGTAGGCCGGGCCCATGCGCGAGAGCGTGCCCAGCGGATTTTCCTGGGCGACCACGACGGCGAGCAGCCCCGTTAGGATAAACAGCACGCCGGCCCAAAAATCTTTCTGACGTTTAATCCACATACTTGTCCAGCTCGAAAGGACAGCGGGGCAGTACCTGTCAAGCAGGCGCCGCCCCGACTAAAAAACGCTTTGCACGTCCCCTGACTCAGAAACAGGCCCCGTCACCGGGGCCTGCAGCTGCTGAGAACCGTGCTCTTTAGTCAACTTTAGCGCCCGAAATCTTAACAAGCCGGGCGTACTTTTCGCTCTCGGATTTCACCAGAGCGCCGAACTCCTCAGGGGTGGTCGGGCTGACCAGACCGCCGAGCTTGGCTAGGCGGGTCTTGAGTTCCTGAGAGTTCAAAGCCTTGACGATGACTTTGTTCATGCCGGCAACCACATCATCGGGCGTGGCTGCAGGCACAAAGAGACCGTACCAGGTGGAGATATCAAAGCCTTTGACCCCCGCCTCGCCCATGGTGGGCACATCAGGGAGCGCCGGCGTGCGAACCGAGGTGGTCACAGCAAGCGCAACCAGCTTGCCCGCTTCAATGTTGGGCAGGCAGCTTGCGAGGTTGTCAAAAATCAGATCCGTCTGACCGGCAAGGACGCTCATACGGGCCGGTGCAGCCCCGTTAAAGGGCACATGCACCATGTCAATACCCTCGGCATTCTTGAGCCATTCGCCGGCCATATGGCCTGCGGAGCCGTTGCCGCCGGAGGCGTAATTGAGCTCGCCCTTGTGGGCTTTGGCGTATTTGACGAGATCGGCTACCGATTTCACGCCCGTTTTTTCAATGAAGGTCGGTGTGACGACCAGCACATTGGGCACGTGAGCGATCAGGCTCAGCGGTTTGAAGTCCTTCACCGGATCGTAGGGAATCGAGGAGTACAGATGCGGATTGATGGCATGGGTGGCCACAGCTCCCACCACCATGGTGTAGCCGTCACCGGGCTGTCGCGCAGCATAGCCCATCCCGACACCGCCGCCGGCACCCGGGCGGTTGTCAACGACAACCGTACCGAGTTCGTCTTTGACCGCATCGGCAATCGCACGGGCGGACACATCAAGCGGACCTCCCGGCGGGTAGGGGACAACCAGATGAATCGGATGTGCACCTTCGCCCTTGGGCATCGCAGCAAAACTGACGCTCGAAAAGCCTGACAGTCCGAGTAGTGAGACCAAACCCATCGCTTCGAGCAGCTGACGTCGTTGAATCATGATGTGTCCTTTGATGAAAAGTTTCACAGTAAAAGAGCCGGTGCACAACCCCCGTATCAGTCACACACAAAGTGTCTGCACCAGCCGGTTATGCGCTATTTCAACACAGCCAAAAGAAGAATGCAAAATAAGGCAAACACCTTATACGTTTAAAAAACGACGCCAGAACAATGACCTAAGCCGCACCTAACTACTTTCCCCTAAGGGGAAATTTTATCCTGAGCTGTGGTTTTTCACCGACCTGAGAGCTTTCGTCCTAGAATGGTTCTCGCATCGTTAACACCTCCAGTAAAGAGAACACAACCTATGTCTATGCTTGAATGGCCATTCAGGAAAATCGTTGCTCATCGCGGGGCCGGCACCATGGCACCGGAAAACACGATGGCAGGCTTTCGTGTTGGACTTGAACACGGCTACACGGCCTTTGAAACCGATGCCATGCTCAGTAAGGACGGCGTGGCCGTGCTGATGCACGACCCGAAGTTCGGACGAACCATCCGGGACACGCGCAGCGTGCCTGAACTGACCGCGGCTCAGATCCGCGAACTCGATGCCGGCAGCTGGTACAGCCCTTTTTATGCGGGTGAACCGCCGGCGGGATTTGAACAGGCGGTGCGCTGGTGCCGCCGCAACGGCGTCTGGCTCAACATCGAAATCAAGCCCGCGCCGGGATTTGAAAAAGTCACCGGTGAGACGGTCGGCCGCCTCACCACGGAACTCTACCGTGACATTATCCGTGAGGGCGGTGCGCGTGCCGACGGTATTGTGCCGGCTGTGCCGCTTTTCTCCTCCTTCAAGCCCGATGCACTTCGTGCGGCGAAGTTGACGGCGCCTGACATTCCGCGCGGCCTTCTGATCGATGAGATTCCGCCAAACTGGCGTGAACTGCTCGAGGAAATCGACTGTGTGGCGCTGCACTGCAACCACAAGCGGCTCACCAGAGAGATGCTCGATGAGGTGCACGCCATGGGTCGCTGGGTGTTCTGCTACACCGTCAACGATCCGCGCCGGGTTGCCGAACTCCTGCACATGGGGGTGGACGCACTCTGCACAGACCGTCTGGATCTGGTGCACCCGATCGGCTGAGTCGGAAAGCACCTGACAGAAAAAGCCCGGTTCAGACCGGGCTTTTCTGTGATCAGCCGAGCAGATGCTCGATAACAGCCACCTGCATTTCTGTTCCGGCCGCAAGACACCTGTCAGACGGCAGGAACTTCGGATGATGGTTGGCGTAAGGACTCTCACCACCGCCGAGCGTGAAATACATGCACGAGGCAACCGCCTCGTTGTATTCGCTGAAATCCTCGCTGAACGTCTGTCCGCGTCCGCTCACCACACGCTCCGGGCCGAACTTTGCCAGCGCCATGGCTTTAATGTCTGCCACAAGCGCCAGATCCTGCCTGACACCTTTGGCGCCGTCCTCCCAGCGCAGCTCGGCCGAGCAGAGGAAGTCCGAGGCGATACCGCGGCAGAGTGCACTGACGCGCTCGAGTATCAGCGCGCGGTCAGCTTCGTCTTTGGTGCGCACATTCACCGTCAGCTCAGCCGAGTCCGGAATGATATTTTCCGCCGTACCGGCGTCAACGACGTTCGGAGAAACCACGGCAAAATGCTCCGGCGAAATGTTTCTCGAGACGATCGTATGCAGTCCGAGCACCATGTGCGCCACAGCAAGCACGGGATCCGCACCGAGGTGCGGCCGCGAGCTGTGCGAGCCTTTGCCTGTCACACGGATGCGTGCCGTGTCGCAGGTGGTGGTGACCATCGGATCCTCAAGAATCCGGATCAGTCCGACAGGATCGTTCACGACATGCATACCGATGCAGCAGTCAACACCGTCAAGCACACCGGCCCGGACGAGTTCAGCCGCGCCGCCGGGCGGCACCTCCTCGGCGTGCTGGAAGATAAACTTCACTTTGCCGCGAAGCCGCTCCCGGATGCCGCTCAGTGCGAGCGCCGTGCCCATCAGCATGGCGGCATGCGTATCGTGTCCGCACATATGTCCGAAACCGGGCCGCTGCGAGCAGAACGGCGCACCGGTGGTTTCCTTCACCGGAAGCGCATCGATATCCGCGCGAAGCGCCACAGTTTTCCCCGCGCCGGCTCCGCCCGTGAGCGTAGCCACCACACTGGTCGGCGTCGGCCGTTCAATGACCAGTCCGGGGAGCGCTTTGAGCGCCTGCTCAATATAGGCGGCGGTTTCGTACTCCTGCCAGGCGGGTTCGGGATTGCGGTGAATGTGGTGCCGCCAGGCGATGATCTGCGCCTCGTTAATCACAGCTTCACTCATGACCGTCTCCGCCAAGCAGATGCAGCACGATAGCGACCTCCATGCGTGTGCCGGTCGCCAGACTTGCATCCTGCGGGAGGAACTTCGGATGGTGATTCGTGTACTCGCTCTCACCGCCGCCGAGCGTGAAGAACATGCACGAGGGAACAACCTCGTTATAGGCACTGAAATCCTCGCTGCCCGTCAGCGCTCTGAGAGAGGCGACGTTTTGCGCGCCGAAGGTTTTCACCGCGAGCGCCTTGATCTCGCGCACAAGCTCAAGATCCTGCGCAATGCCTTTCGGGCCTTCGTCCCAGGTGATTTCGACACTCGCGCCGTTGTTCTGTGCAATGCCGGTCACCAGTGTTTTCACCCGTTCGATAATAAGTTTGCGGTCCTCCTCGCTGCGCGTCCGGATATTGACCGCAAGCTCGGCCGTATCCGGAATAACGTTGGCGGCCCTGCCGCCGTGAAACACGTTCGGGGAAACCACGGCAAAGTGTTCGGGCGAAATGTTGCGGGAAACAATGGTGTGCAGCGCCACAATCATCTCGGCGCCGATGAGCACCGGATCGTGGGAGAGATGCGGCATGGAGCTGTGCGAGCCTTTGCCGGAAATCCGGATGAAGGCGGTATCGTAGGCCGAGGTGACCACCTCGTCCTCAAGAATACCGATCTGCCCGACCGGCCCGTTCATGATATGCAGTCCGATGCAGTGATCCACACCGTTGAGCACGCCTTTGTCCACCAGATCGTAGGCGCCACCCGGTGAGCGTTCCTCGGCATGCTGGAATATAAATTTCACACTCCCGTGAAGTCTGTCGCGCATGGGCGCAAGCACATGCACCGCACCCATGAGCATTGCCGCATGCGTGTCGTGCCCGCACATATGCCCCACACCGGCGTTGACTGAGCAGAACTCGACGTCATTCTCCTCGGTTACCGGCAGTGCATCAATATCGGCACGAAGCGCAATGGTTTTTCCGGGGCCTGCGGTCCCGGTAATGGTGGCTACCACACTGGTGGGAGTCGGCTGCTCGATGCTGACGCCCTCAAGCGTGCTGAGCATCTCGACGATATACCCGGCTGTCTGATGTTCTTCGTAGCCGAGCTCGGGATGACGGTGAATATGATGCCGCCACCGGATAATGTCTGATTCGGGAATCTGAATGTCTGGCATAGTGTGTTCTCTCAAAAAAAGGGGGGATATTTTGAGTATTCCAGCAGTTAATCTTATGCCAGAACAGCGGCGGTTCGCGCCTTTTCCGGCACTCTGCTGCGCTTCTTTTAAGCCCGCTCAGCCGCACTACAAAGGATGCCGTAGTGTGTCCTGCGTAGACGCGACTCTGCGGCATCCCAGACGTTGTTTTCGTGAGCATCGTCGCACCGGTGCCATCCGACTGCGAACCGATCAGCAGCTGACGGCAGCAAAGACGCTAAAGCTAAAAACCTTGCCGGCGCATGGCTTAGAGAAGTCATTTCGAGAAAATTCGTATTAATTTGTTTACCGCCTATGCTCTGCAGGACACATGTTTGTACAATAGGTTCACTTTTTGAGTACCTCAGCCGGACTCCCTCTACTGGCGGCAGTCCGGACTGAGCACATGATTGATACAGTTTTCAGGAGTGAATATGCAGAATCTGACAAGCACCTTCCGCCTTGCCAACGGCTATGAAATTCCGTGTGTCGGTTTCGGCACGTGGCAGACACCTGACGGCGATACGGCCGTCAATGCCGTGATGCAGGCCCTGCGCGCCGGCTACCGTCATATTGACACGGCTGCCGTGTACGGCAACGAACGCAGCGTCGGCGCCGCCATCGCCGCCTCGCGCGTCAAGCGTGAAGACCTGTTCGTCACGAGCAAGGTCTGGAATGCCAACCGCGGCTACAAGACCACGCTGGCCGCTTTTAAGCAGACGCTCAAGGATCTCGGCCTTGACTATCTTGATCTCTATCTGATCCACTGGCCCGCCGCTTCGAGCCGCTTTGACGACTGGGAAACGATTAACCGCGACACCTGGAAGGCGATGATGGAGCTCTACGAAGCCGGTCGCATCAAGTCGATCGGCGTGTCCAACTTCAAGCCGCATCATCTTGCTGCGCTGATGGACTCCGGCATTGTGCCGATGGTCAATCAGATCGAATTCCATCCCGGTTTCATGCAGCCCGAGACGGTGGCTTTCTGCAAGGCGCACAACATTCTGGTTGAAGCCTGGAGCCCGCTCGGCAACGGCAAGCTGCTGAGCGATCCGAAGCTCGCCGAAATCGCCGCGCGCTACAACAAGTCCACCGCGCAGCTCGCCATCCGCTGGTGCCTGCAGCACGACGTGCTCCCGCTGCCGAAGTCCGTCACGGAAAGCCGCATCATCGCCAACACCGAAGTCTTTGACTTTGAAATCAGCGAAGCGGACATGGCTGCTATTGACGCCCTGCCCGAGACCGCATTCTCCGGTCTGGATCCGGACAAGAACACGTTCTGATCCGTCTCTTAGGCGCTGAAACGCTTGCATTAAAAAAGGCCTCACCGGACAGCGTCCGGCGAGGCCTTTCTTTCTGTATGGTTCAGCTGACGGCAGTTCCCGCCCGCTTTTGCACAGATGTTCAGAACGTGAGGAAGGTGTGCACTTTGAGACCGTTTTTCTCGAGCAACGACACGCCATGCAGATCCTCAAGGCCGATAATAGCCGAGACCTCCACAATATGGCCGCCAAGGCGACGCACGAGCTTTGAGGTGGCAAGGCTGGTGCCGCCCGTGGCGATCAGATCGTCGACAACCAGCACCCGCTGACCGTGACCGACCGCATCCTCATGCAGCTCCACACAGGCTGTACCGTATTCGAGAGTGTAGTTCTCCCCGATCGTGTTGTAGGGGAGCTTGCCCTTTTTGCGGGCCGGCACAAAACCGACACCAAGCGCATAGGCGAGCGCGCTGCCCAGAATAAAACCGCGGGCATCAATCCCGACAATCACATCAATCTGAGACTCCCTGTAACGCTCGGCGAACAGATCGATCAGAAGGCGGAAAGTTTCTGCATTCTGAAGCACGGGGGTGATATCACGGAACTCCACGCCTTTCTGGGGCCAGTCGTGGATGGTGCGCAAAGTCTGTTTGATGCGCTCAAGAGCGTTATTCGGAAGCATATCTCGACAGAAGTAACAGGAAGTTTCAACAAAAAAGCGCTATTGTACTCGCCTTCGGGCGCATGCGGTACAAAACCTGTCCGTAAAAAAATGCCCGCACCGGGTCTCCGGGCCGGAGACACAGGCGGGCATCAGGTTGGATCAGGAGCACATCAGGCGTGATCAGCCTTCACTGTCATCGCCCTGCGCATTGCCGCGAACGATGGAAACGTTCTTCCGGGCGGCATCATACGGGCGGTGCTCGTCGCCGGGCTGACGGTACGGCACCACGGAGATCTGCTTGGCGAAACTGCCCTTTTCCATCGGATTGGAGCGGTCAAGATTGACAGCGGAGACGATGGCGCGCAGCCCTTCCGGATCAAAGATTCTCACATGCTTCTGATTGACCTCGATCAGTCCGTCGTGCGAGAAACGCGAGAGCACACGGCTGACGGTTTCAAGCTTGAGTCCCAGATAGGAACCGATTTCAGCGCGGGTCATACGCAGCACGAATTCGCTGCGCGAGTAGCCGCGGTTTTCAAAGCGCTGGGAAAGCGAAAGCAGAAACGCCGCAAGACGCTCTTCAGCGTGCATACTCCCGAGCAGCAGCATCACGCCGTGCTGACGGACAATTTCGCGCGAGAGCATCTTCTGGAAATGCACCCCCATGGCACGCATCGTGGTCGTGGCCTCCTCCATCTGGCTGTAGGGGATCACGCACACCTCCGTGTCCTCAAGCGCAACCACGTCGCAGGAATACACGCCGCTCGAAATGCCGTCAATCCCGATCATTTCACCGGCCATGTAAAAGTTGGTCACCTGCTCACGCCCGTCAGAGCTCATCACCGTGCTTTTGAGAAAGCCCAGCCTCACGGCATAGAGGTTCTCAAAATGGTCACCAGCGCGGTAGAGCACATCACCGCGACGGATTCGACGCCGGGAGGCCACCAGTTCCTCGAGTTTTTCCACCTCTCGAAGAGTCAGGCCCATAGGAAGGCAAACTTCACGCAGATTGCAGTTGGAGCAAGCTACCCTGGGTGTCGCCATATTTATCATGCTTTTCATTCTCCCATATCGACAATTTCTGCCTCATCACCGCCGCAGCCCGTGCCGGCCCGAACCGGTGCGGCGCCGTGACGCCAGCCTGAAGCTGTCCGCCGTACAAGATTTGCGCAACCTTATACGGTGTTTCCAAAGCCGGATCCGGAGCACTTTTTCCGGATCCACTCAAACAGTTCTCCGTCCGGAGGACTCGCCGTCACCAGCGGAAAAATTCTCTGAAATCAACAGCATTCGGGGTCAGACAACCATAAAACTACTACCTAGGGAAACCCCTATCTCTTAAAATCCCCTCCCAAGGGCTTAATAATGTTGCAGTAATATGGAGACTCTAAAATCTATTCTGTCTTAATAAGATGTCTGTTGAGAAAACCGTCAAACTGTTTCGTTAGTTTAGCTAACAAAAAATGTTTTGACTAGTATCAATAAACCATTATTTTGTGGAATGCAATTCCCGCAAAGTTTAATCTAAGTCACAAGCCAAGGAATGATCAGATGACTAATCCCGCAACCAGTGGTGTTGAACTCCCCGACATGGAGCTTCTTCGCAAGTTCGATGTGCCCGCACCCCGCTATACGTCCTACCCGACGGCAGACCGCTTCCACACTGAGTTTGGCGTTGACGACTACGTCAAAGCGCTGGCTCTGCGTGAACAGGCAAAATTCCCTGCACCGCTTTCGCTGTACGTGCATGTGCCGTTTTGCAATGACATCTGTTACTACTGCGGCTGCAACAAGATCATCACCCGTGACCACTCCCGCAGTGCCGAGTACATTGACGTGCTCGCACAGGAGGCGCAGATGGTCAAAGACAAACTCACCGGTTCGACCGAACTCGAACAGCTGCACTTCGGCGGCGGCACGCCCACGTATCTCGCCGAGGATGAAATGGCCCGTCTGATGGAAGAGCTCACCAGCCGCTTCCCGCTCGCCAAAGACGGTGAGTTCTCGATCGAGGTTGACCCCCGCACCTGTGACCCCGCCAAGGTGGCCAACCTCAAGCGCCTCGGTCTGAACCGCATGTCGCTCGGCGTGCAGGACTTCAATCCTGATGTGCAGAAGGCGGTCAACCGCATTCAGCCCTTTGAAATGACGAAGGCCACGATTGATGCCGCCCGTGAAAACGGTTTCGAATCGGTCAACATCGACCTGATCTACGGCCTGCCCAAGCAGAACCGCAAGACCTTTGAAAAGACGATCGATCAGGTGCTTGAACTCTCGCCCGACCGCATCGCGCTCTACCACTATGCGCATCTGCCGAACCACTTCAAGAGCCAGCGCCGCATCCTGCCTGCGGACCTGCCCGATACCGTTGAAAAGGTCAACATCATGTTCGACGCCATCACCCGTCTGACGGCCAACGGCTACCGCTACATCGGGATGGACCATTTCGCCAAGGAGGACGACGAGCTCTCCATCGCACAGCGTGAAGGCACCCTGCAGCGCAACTTCCAGGGCTACTCCACCCGTGCCGAATGTGACATGGTGGCGCTCGGCGTCTCGGCCATCAGCAAGATCGACAATGCCTACGCCTGCAATCCGCGCGAAATCGACGATTACTATGCGGCGATCCGCGCCGGTCATCTGGCCACGAACCGCGGTTACTGGCTCACGGAAGATGATGAGCTGCGCCGTTATGTGATCATGACCATCATGTGCAACTTCGAGCTGAAAAAGCGTGACGTCGAAGAGCGCTTCAACATCAACTTTGACGAAACCTTTGCCTATGAATGGTCCAAGATGAAGCCCTACGTCAAGCACGAACTCGTCGAGCTCTACGATGACCGTCTGGTGGTCTCTGCCAAGGGCAAGATTTTCGTGCGTGCGGTGGCCATGCAGTTTGACCGCTATCTGCGTGAATCCACCCGCGCGGGCGGCTATTCGCGTATCGCCTGATACCGGATCCGGTTTCCTTTCCCCTCCCCTGTACCCGCTCCCCGGGTGCAGGGGAGTTTTTTTCGTGCCGCCCGGCCAGGGGCCCGACTCACCCCGGGGCGACGCTCGTCGCGCAAATTTTGTACATCCGAGCCTACAATTTGTCGACAAACAGGAAGTTAGCAGTAAAATAAGGCTTTTCGCCTGAAAGGCGTGCACACTTCGGGTGCCCTTTCAAGAACAGAATTCCAACGTCTCGGGAACCAGAGAACGGCAGGCTCTGCCGCCGGTTCAGAGACAACACTAACAGTAAGTAAATATCATGAAAGTCGCAGACATTCGTCGAACCTATCTGAAGTTCTTCGAAAGCAAGGGTCATACGATTGTTTCCTCGAGCCCGGTGGTTCCCGGAAACGACCCGACCCTGCTCTTTACCAACGCCGGCATGAATCAGTTCAAGGACGTGTTCCTGGGCTTTGACAAGCGCCCCTACAGCCGTGCCACCACCAGTCAGAAGTGCATCCGCGCCGGCGGCAAGCACAACGACCTTGACAATGTGGGCTACACCGCACGTCATCACACCTTCTTTGAAATGCTCGGCAACTTCTCGTTTGGCGACTATTTCAAGCATGATGCGATCAATTTCGCCTGGGAACTGCTCACGAAGCACTTCATGCTCCCGGCGGAAAAGCTCTGGGTGACGGTCTACGCCGAGGACGATGAGGCCTACAACATCTGGAACAAAGAGGTCGGTGTGCCGGCCGAACGTATTGTGCGTATCGGCGACAACAAAGGCGCCCGCTACATGTCCGACAACTTCTGGATGATGGGCGATACGGGTCCGTGCGGTCCGTGCTCGGAAATCTTCTACGACCACGGCGAGGAAGTCCAGGGCGGCCCTCCGGGCAGCCCCGATGAAGACGGTGACCGCTACATTGAAATCTGGAACCTCGTGTTCATGCAGTTCAACCGCGACGAGCGCGGCGTGATGCATCCGCTGCCCAAGCCCAGCGTTGACACGGGTATGGGTCTGGAACGTATTGCCGCTGTGCTCCAGGGCGTGCACAACAACTACGACATCGACCTCTTCAAGAATCTGCTCGCTGCCGCCAAGGCTGCCGTGGACCGTGTGAGCGAAACGCCGGCCGACATCAGCTCGCCCTCTCTGAAGGTGATTGCCGACCATATCCGCTCCTGCGCCTTCTCCGTGGCCGACGGCATTGTGCCGGGCAACGAGGGCCGCTCCTACGTGCTGCGCCGCATCTGCCGCCGCGCCATCCGTCACGGCTACAAACTCGGTGCGCGCTCGCCGTTCTTCTACACGCTTGTTGATGCGCTGCGTGCCGAAATGGGTGAGGCCTATCCCGAGCTCAACAACCCGCGCATTGCCGAAGTGATCAAAGAGGAAGAGGAACGCTTCTTCCTGACGATCTCCAAGGGGATGGAAATTCTCGAAGACGCCATTGCGCACTGCAGCAACGGCATTCTCGACGGTGAGGTCCTCTTCAAGCTGCACGACACGTACGGCTTCCCGGCCGACCTGACCGGTGACGTCTGCCGTGAGCGCGGCCTCAAGGTTGACATCGCCGGCTTTGACGCCGCCATGCAGCGTCAGCGTGACGCCGCCCGTGCCAGCGCCAAGTTCAAGATGGCTCAGGGCCTTGAATACAACGGTGCCGATACGGTCTTCACGGGCTATGAAACGCTCGAGGAAAAAGGCGCCCGCGTGCTCGCCCTCTACCGTGACGGTGAAGCTGTCAAGACCGTGGACGCCGGCGACGATGCCGTCGTGGTCTTTGACCGTACCCCGTTCTACGCCGAACAGGGCGGTCAGGTCGGTGACCGCGGCCGCTGCGTCAACGACACCTCCATTCTGGACGTGCTCGACACGTTCCGTGTCAAGGGCAAGGTGACCGGTCAGCATATCCATGTTGTCGAAGGTCATGTGAGCGTCGGTGAAACCTTCACGCTTCTCGTCAACGAAGAGCTCCGTGCCGCCACGGTTCGCAACCACTCCGCCACTCACCTGCTGCAGAAGGCTCTGCGCAAGGTGCTCGGCGAGCACGTTCAGCAGAAGGGCTCTCTGGTGAGCCCCGATGTGCTGCGATTTGACTTCTCGCACAACAAGCCCATGACCGATGAGCAGATCCGTGCCGTCGAAGATATGGTCAATGGTGAAATCCTGGCCAACACGCCGACTCAGGCTCGTGTGATGCCGATTGATCAGGCCAAGGAAACCGGCGCCCTGATGCTCTTCGGGGAAAAGTACGACGACATCGTGCGCGTGATGAACATCGGCTCCTCGATCGAATTCTGCGGCGGCTGCCACGTTGAACGCACCGGCGATATCGGCTCGTTCAAGATCATCTCCGAGGCGGGGGTGGCTGCCGGCGTTCGCCGTATTGAAGCCCAGACCGGTCTCAATGCACTGCGTGTGGCGCAGCACAACGCTGACGTGCTCAGCGGTGTGATCCGCCGCCTCAACGTGAAGACCGACGAGCTGCCCGGCAAGATCGACTCGATGCTCGAGGATATGAAGACGCTTGAAAAGGCGCTCGATCAGCTCAAGAGCAAGATGGCCTCCCGCGTGGGTGACACCCTGATTGAAAATGCCGTTGACGTCAAGGGCATCAAGGTTCTCACCGCCCGTCTCGACGGCGTGGATGTCAAGGCGCTGCGTGAAACGATGGACAAGGTCAAGGACAAGCTCGGCACCGTCGCTGCGGTGCTCGCCACGGTCTCTGCGGACGGCAAGGTTCAGCTCGCCGCCGGCGTCTCCCGTGATCTCACCGGCCGCATCAAGGCCGGCGAGCTCGTCAATGTCGTGGCCGTGCCGCTCGGCGGCAAGGGCGGCGGCAAGCCCGATATGGCTATGGCCGGCGCACAGAGCGCTGAAGGCCTTGACGAGGCGCTCAAGAGCGTTTACGCCTGGATTGAGGCCAAGCTCTAAGCGTATTCGAGAAGGCGTCTGAACGCCTTTGAGACCTGCTTCAGACATCAAGGAGGCTGCCGGGCACCGTACCGGCGCCTCCTTTTTCACATGCCTGCAGGCACTACGGTGCCCGCAGGACGGAAAAAAGGACATTTATGATGCAAACGCTGCCTGTTACCGAACTCTGCCTGCCCGGCGAGGCCTGCCCCATTCCGGTGCTTAAAACCAAAAAGGCACTCGCCAGGATGAACCCCGGGGAGCTGATCCGTGTCATCAGCACCGATCCGCACAGCATCCCCGACCTCAAGCAGTTCTGCACTCAGACCGGTCACCGCTTCGTGAGCGGGGAGACGCTCGAGGCTGAGGGCACCCCTCAGTACGTCTCGGTCATTGAACACAAACCGTAGAAAATGCACCGCGTGACGGCGTATCCGGACAGAAGATCCCATTTTTTTGGTATTTTCTCCCCTACCCTTGTCAACCGCGAGAAAAGTGTGTAATATACGGGTTCTGCGCTTTTGCGGCTGTAGCTCAGTTGGATAGAGTATCTGGCTACGAACCAGAGGGTCGTGGGTTCGAATCCTGCCAGCCGCGCCACCAATTCCGAGCGCTGTTTCCTGTGAAGAGAAACAGCGCTCTTTTCGTTTGTCCGGCTCCAAAATCCCCCTGCCGCAGCTTACGTCTTTCTGCCGGGAAACAGGCTTGAGGATCATCCCGGAACAGTCCCGCAGTTGCCTAAAAAATAGGCAAACCCCTAAGTCTTTGATAATTAAGCAATACGCCGGAAAAAAGGTCCGGTTTTCCAGAGTTACACACAGAAACTGTGGACAACTTTTTCTCCGGCGTGTGTATAAGTCAGGGGTACATACACCCAAAACGCTAGTCTGTCAAGGGCTGTAATAAAAATAACCGGCTGCCTAAAAAATAGGCAACCGGTTATTTATCCACAGGGAAAATTTTTCAGCGCCGGTGATATTCCCGGAAGCTGACCTCAAAAGGACGCTCCTGCGTCGGCGGTAAAACGGAAACAACCGTCTCCTTCCAGAGTAAAGGATCAATTTCGGGGAAGGTCGTATCCCCCTCGAAATTCTGACCCACAACCGTCACCCAGATGTGGTCGGCTTTGGGCATTGCCTGACGGTAGATTTCTCCGCCGCCGATCACAAAAACGCGCTCCTGATCTTTGAGCATATCGAGGGCTGCATCGAGCGAGCTGACGACGTCCGCCCCCTCCGCCTGATACCCTGTCTGACGGGTGATAACAACATTTTTGCGTCCGGGAAGGGGACGACCGATCGACTCCCAGGTCTTCCGGCCCATGATGACGGCGTGACCCATCGTAACCCGTTTGAAGTGGGCAAAGTCCTCCGGAATTCTCCAGAGCAGCCGGTTATCCGCGCCGATGACCCGGTTGCTCGCACAGGCGACAATCATATCGACAATCATGCTGCCTCCGGATCAGACCGCCACAGGCGCCTTGATATGGGGATGGGGATCGTAACCCACGATCTCAAAGTCCTCATAGCGGTAGTCAAAGAGCGAATCCGGACGGCGGTGGATGACAAGCTTCGGATACGGACGCGGTTCACGCGAGAGCTGCAGGGCGACCTGTTCCATGTGGTTGTCATAGAGGTGGCAGTCCCCGCCGGTCCAGACAAATTCACCGGGCTCAAGATCGCACTGCTGGGCAAACATATGCGTGAGCAGGGAGTAGCTTGCGATATTGAACGGCACGCCGAGGAAAATATCGCAGGAGCGCTGGTAGAGCTGGCAGCTGAGTTTTCCGTCGGCAACATAAAACTGAAAGAGGCAGTGGCACGGCGGCAGCGCCATCTGGTCAATGACGCCGGGATTCCAGGCGCAGACGATCATGCGGCGGCTGTCCGGGGTTTCTCTGATCTGCTTGAGCACATTACTGATCTGATCGATATGACGGCCGTCAGGGGCAGGCCAGCTGCGCCACTGCACGCCGTAGACAGGACCGAGATCACCGTTCTCGTCGGCCCATTCATCCCAGATGCTCACGCCGTTTTCCTTGAGGTAACGGATGTTGGAGTCACCGTTGAGAAACCACAGCAGCTCATGAATAATCGAGCGCAGATGCAGTTTTTTAGTCGTCACTAAAGGGAAGCCTTCCTGAAGGTCAAAACGCATTTGGTATCCAAACACGGATCTGGTTCCCGTTCCGGTGCGGTCTGATTTATGCGTGCCGTGCTCGTACACGTAACGCATCAGGGTTTCATATTGATTACTTGGCATATACCTTCAGTCCTTTGTGAATACAGTTTCAGCCCGCCGGACCGGACAGGTCCGGCAGGCTGTCCTCCAATCTTACCTGAGCAGACGCAGAGCGCGTTAGCTGATCACCGCTTTTGAAACAAGAAAATCCGCCGGCAGTGTGAGCGTAGCGCTTTCTGCAGCAAGAAACGCCGCCCAGCCGGCGACAAATTCACGGAACTCCTCTATCGGCGGCAGCTGAGCGGTTTTCGTCTGCCCGGAGCATGGTTCGAGATAGACCACCAGGTCATCAAGATAACGGTTGAGCGCCTGCCGGATGACAGACTCTTCAGAACTGCCAACAAGGCCGAGTCCGACACACAGATGGGCGGCAAGCGCCTCCCCTGTAACAGCCGGGCGAACTGTGCCGGGCACAGTCGCACCGCAGAGCAGTGCCACTGCTGTTTCAAACACCGTCTGTGCGCGGCGGTGCGTATGCTGGCTCTCCGGGCGGTGCGGAAAATGTTTCTGCAGCCAGACATTCTCAAGATGGCAGGCAGCAAGCTCTTCAAGCAATTCGAGCAGATCCTGCCTGGACCGTTTTCCGGTGCTTCTCCCGTTCTCCAGTGGGCTGTTTTTAAGTTCAGTCATCTGGCGGCTCCGATCAAGCTATATTGCTGTGAATAAACTGAGCAAAGAGATGCCGAAAACACCGGCACATCCTGCCCGCTTTCGATTTTCTCACAAGGCATTTGCGCTGCGCTAGCGACCGTTGGGCCTAGTACAGACGGCTCAAGCCGCAAGACCTAATACCGATCCGCTCCCAAACCATCCCATATTTTTAGGATGGCCTGAATAGCCAGTTGGCAATCCGGCCAAATTTGTGTATACTTCCACTTCTCAGTTAACAGAGGCATCATGCTGACATACCACAGCGCCTCGGTTGTGCATCTTGGAAGGATGGCAGAGTGGTTGATTGTACCGCCCTGGAAAGGCGGCATACGGAAATTCCGTATCGAGGGTTCGAATCCCTCTCCTTCCGCCAAATACCTCTTCTCTTTTCTCTCCCGCATCCGGCTCTTTCAAGCCAGACTAAGCCAAAACAGAATTAATTGAACAGACGGCCGTTATTGTGCTGTTGGTGTTTCAGGCGTACACTGGTTTTACTTACTGACCTTCCTATCGCTGGTTTATTCGAGCTCTTCCAGCTCGAGCCAAATCGCTCCGGCATATGACCTCACATATGACCAGCTGGCGGCTGAATTAACGCCAACGGAATACAGATCAGAATCTTTTTGGAGAGAATTATGGAGACGGACAATAAGGAACAGGAATCCGGACAGAAGCCGCAGCAGGTGCAGAAACCGGCGACCAGTCCACGTTTCTGGAGCACGGAGAAAGGACTGAAGGCACTCGGTAATCTGTTCTCAGACGAGCCTCTGACCGAGGAGAACAGAGAGGCGATTCGCCAGGCGGCAGAGCAGGGAAAGCCGCAAAAATAACGCCGTTTATCACCATATAAACAAGCCGCCGGAAGCTGATGCTCAAGGCGGCCGGTCAGGCCGTTAACTCAGTGATAACCGGCCTGAAAATATTGACAAGGCTTACAGAAAAGAGAGTCGGGATCCGGGTGATAAGCGGGTTGGTAAGGATTTCCCGCCCTCTACTAATGCAGACCCTCACACACCTGGTTCTACAAAAGTTGCCGGCTCCCTGTCTCCTAGGACTGAGAACCAATGCCATACCTTAGCAGCGGACAAGTCCGCTGGGCTGGGGAGAGGCCTCTCCAGAGAGAGTATTTCCATTTTAAATCCGGAAACTGTTTGCATCAAGCGTTTCGTGCCTGTCAAGCGCAATGTTAGTTTGACCCACTTGGCGCAATCTTCTTCTGTGCCACTT
>ERZ838399.946-NODE-946-length-31599-cov-14.255928_pt1 | contig 31599 bp, 40 predicted proteins | sample MGYA00519683_ERZ838399 | MGnify/ENA primary metagenome ERZ838399 (study PRJEB31850, sample SAMEA3708833) | human gut metagenome | biome: human gut; feature: human-associated habitat; material: faeces | place: China | collected 2014 ...
ATAAAAAAACTACACCCTCCATCTTAGATGTCTAAGATTTTGGGTGCAGTACATTTCCCCTTGTTTACTATTCATTTTCCTTATATTTTCCATAATATACTTTTCTATTTTTACAAAAATAACCAAAGCTTTCAAGACAAGGCTTCCAAAGTCTATTAGGAATAGTTGTTATAACTTGTTCATTTTCTTCGTCATATTCTCCCCAACCTTCACAACCTTTTATATATCCATAATAAATAGCTTTTATTTTATTTCCTCTTACAAAAATATAGTTAGCTCTTTCTCCTTCAACTTCTGTAAATTTATGTAATGCTTTCCACACTTTATTGTTGAAATAAATAACAATATCTTCAACTTTTTTATATTCTCTTTTTTTTCTCATAATATTCCTCCTCATATAATATTATATTATATCCATTTAATATTACCTTTTCTTTAGAGAAATTACCTTTTTATGAGGGTATATATCAATATACCCTTTTTTTAAATATATATTAATATTCACTTGGGAACATGATAGTCCAATATTCTCCAAATATTTCATCTGTTCCTAGTACTGCCCATACTTTACACTCTTTCATTTCATACTTTAGTTCAAACTCTATTTTATCTTGTGGTTCTTCCTGTCTATTTATCATTTTATTCCCCTTAAATTCAAATATTTGAAAATAATCTAGCCCTTGACTTTCCTCTTTTTCCTCCTTTAATCTTAAGGCTGATACTACCATCAGTAATGCCCTTATTTCTAAATCTTGTCTTATAAGTGGTGTTGTAAATATAGTTCTCATAAAAAACCTCCTAATTTTTATAAATCATCTTGAGGTAGGAACAGGTAGAGGTATCTACACTCCCCCCAACAAAAATGATTTTTTCTTTTTTTAAATTTTTTAGATAGCCCACTAAATGCAAATTTTCAAGAAAGTCAATATTTTTTAGAAAAGTTTTTAAGAAACAAAGTGGAGGAAAAAGTTTTCTAAAAACTCAAAGAGCCTGATGTTGACTTTCTGAGAGAGAAAATTTGCTAAAATGGTGGGCTAAAAAATAAAAAAGAACTAAATAAATATAGAAACTGACACTTGTGGAAGTTCTTCCTCTTAATTAATAAACTCATTTTGCAAGGGACAAATCTGTCCCCTGCACTTTTTATTTCTACTCCAAAAAATAAAAACAAGGGATTCTGTACTGCACCAAAAATCTTAGACATCTAAGATGGAGGGTATAGTACATTTCTCCCTTGTTAGTATTTAGGCAATCGACTGGTTACCTTTTATTTGAAAGTAATACCATTCTAATGAGAATGACTTTATTTGTATTTTAATAATTAGTATTATAATTCTTATAATGAAAAATCCCTCTATATCGAGGGACTTTTCTTCAATTCACTTAAAATTCAATTCATAAATACTTCAATTTCTGTAATTAATTTTACTATTTTACTAGTTATTTGTCAAATTTATTTTTAACTTTAGAATAGCATTTTTCTATTTCATTTTTTAAAAATTCTACTGCTTTTTCTACTGTCAGTATATCTTCTTCTACAAATAAATTATTTGATAAATAATGTTCTTTTTTTCATTCATATTTTACTCCTAAATTTCTTGTAGTACTTTTTCTATCTTCATTAAATACTTTTGTAACTCATTAATTTTGCTACCATTTTTTTCAGTTACTTTTATTCCTTTTACTTTATTTTGTACTTCTTCTAGCTTTAAAGAAAAATCTTCAACATTAAATGCTGGAAGTATTACCATATCATTTGTTTCAATTAGATTTTCTTTATATTCTAATTTTTTTAAGTTTTTAAATTCTTCTTTAGATATTTTTTTATTTTCAATTGCTAGTCTATTTAAAAACTCTGGATTTTTATCCAAATACTCTACATCTTCATCACTTATTATTGCTATAAGTGATTTTAGATTTTCATTTTTTAAATCTCTATAATATTGATATCTTTTTCTATATCTTCTAGCTGTTTTAGGATTTACTCCTACTAGTTTTAAATATTCATTATAATAGCTTGTATATTGATTTGCATTTTCTCCATTTCCAAGTATTTCAAATACTTTCTGAAAATGTTCTCCATACCATAATTTGCTTGTTGCTGTATAGTTAATGAAATCAAATACACTCTCTCTTAATTTTTTATTTATTTCTTCACTTGCTGTTATATTGGCTATGGATAAATCTAAATCTTCCATTTTTAATATTTTTTCTTCTAATGAAGTATTCTTTCCTTCATTTTTTCTAACTTGAATTTGTTGTCTTAACGATGTTAAATCTGGTCTACCTTTTCCCATATTATCCCTCTATTTCCTCTATTAATATTTTTAGTAATTCTGTTAATTTTTCTTGAACAGGTATTAACCTTTGGTCGCCACTTTCCCAAATTGTCTTACTATCATCTAACAATTTAGTAATGATAGAAAGTTTTTTAATTGGTTCTGGACAATATATATTTGTATTTTTTACTATATCTTGTACTGACTGATAATATTCTTTTTCTATAACTGTATCATCATATCTATTAAATAGTATAGAAGCAACTTTATCAACTCCAGCCTCCTCAATTGCTGTAACAATTCCTTTTACTGTAAATTTATCAGCATAAGCTGGTATAATCAATTTACTTGCTTGATTTAATATTATCTGGTCAATTTTTTCTGTTGGAGGACTATCAATCACTATACAGTCATAGTTATGATTTCTCCTCACTTCTTTTATAAAGTTTTCAAAATTTTCTTTTGTTTTAGCAGTTGCAGTAAATGGACTTTCCAATGGAATATAGTCAACATTTTCTCTAACTTTGACTATATCCCCAAGAACTCCATATTTTATGCAATATTTTAATCCTTTATAACTTTTATTAATTCTAAATTCATCATTTTCAAAAGTTTTATATATTTTTTCTGTTCTTCCTGTTTTTTCATTTAATTTACTTTCACTTACCAACAGCATGTCTAAAGCGTCATTTTGAGAGTCTAATGTTAAAAATAAGACTTTTATTCCTGCTCCTCCTAATCCAGTTGCTATTTGAGTAGAGAAAAACGTTTTTCCTACTCCTCCTTTTACAACTTTAAAAGCAAATATAGGTAATAATTTATTTTCTAATTCCACTTCTTTTTCCTCCTTATAAGGTTCAATTATAAGCTGGTTTTCATCAACTATCATATCTACCCTATTATCTTTTTCTAATCCCCATTTTTTTGCTATCCCCAAAGGTATTAGGAACTTAAATGTTCCACTTGCCTTTTCATAACTAAGTTTGGAAATATTTTTCATATACACAATATTTTCATCAATTTTATTTATTTGTTCTACTACTCCAAAAATTGCTGGTGTTAATATTATTTTATTATTAACATATTCTAACAATATTTGATTATTCTCAGAAGATAAACCTAAAATATTGTTTAAATCTTTATTTAGATTTATTCTTGCATAGTTTAATCTTCCGTCTGCTTTATAATTTATTGTAACTTTTTTTTCCATATAATTCCTTTCAATTAAATTTTGCAAGGGACAAATCTGTCCCCTGCAAAAATTTCACAATAATTTATCTTTGTAGTAATTTTTGTAACTCTTCAGCTTTCATATGTAACAATATATCTTCTGATTCTATGTTAGTTTTTCCTAATTTCATAAATATTGCTAAATTTCTTGTAAAAATTTTAAATTCTGATAATTTCATAATACCACTCCCTTGTAATTTTTTCTAAAGAATGATATAATTATATTTGCCAGATATATTATATCATTTAGAAGCTATCTTAATTTATTTAAGATAGTTTTTATTTTATATATATATTATATAAAATTTTATGTGATTTGTCAACCCAAAAATTAATTTAAAATAATTTCATACCATAACATATCTGGTTTTGATTTTGGAAAACAACTATATACTTCTTTATCTCTTGTGTGTTCAATTGTTATTTCTGTAAATAATTGTTTTTGAGTAAACTTAGTATTTAAAAGTTCTTCTTTCATTACAGCTTTTATATAAATTTCCTTTAAAGACTGAAATATCTTTAATTGGTTTTTATCTAATCTAGTTACTCCTATCTCTTCTGCACAAAGTTCTATGGCTTTCTCTTCATAAAACTTTTCTTCTAATGGTGTTAAATTATTATATCTATTATTTATAATATCACTATTATTCATATGTTCCTCCCTAATATTTTTGCAAGGGACAAATCTGTCCCCTGCAACTTTAAAATAATTCTATTTTAATTTCTTTAGTGTTATCTATTTTTTTAAAAAAATTTTTATATCCTATTTGCTCTATTAAGTATTTTATTCCCTCAAGATAATCATTTAATATAATATGGCTTGTTGGCATATCCTTAATTAAAGTTGTTACTCGCCACTTTTTTTCTTTAGTACTTGTCAAATGTAATATATATTTAAGTTCCCCTATTTCATAAATTCTTATCTTTTGATTTTCTTTTTTAGTAAATTGAAAATAAAAATTCTCCTCAAGTTCATCATATTTATCAGATAAGTCTAAATCTTTAAATAAGTTATTTACAAAATTTCTATCATCTAAATTTATCAGTTCTAAATATTTCATATAAATCTCCTATGAATAATTTTCACAAAATTCTATAATATCCTCTATATTATTTGATGATATTACTTTTAATAATTTTTCAATACTTTCTTTCTCCAAGTAGTCATACATTCCAACAAAATATATCTCTTCTAGTTGTACAATTTTTTCTTGATATGTATTTTCTACATATTCATACAATGTTGTTTTATAATTTTTCTTTGCTCTCATATCTTCTATAAATTCCTCAAAAATATTTTTATAATCATCAAAACTATAATATTCAATTAATGAAATTATACTTTCTTCTTTAGTTTTATATATTTTTATCATTCCTGCATTTATTTCTTCTATTATATTCATAACTTTACTATCCATTTTTATCTCCTTGAATTATAAACTATTACTATTATAAGGGACAATTTTGTCCCTTATAATAGTAATCAACTACCATTTCTAAAGCTCTAGTTGGAACTTCTAATATCTCTTTAGTTTTACACCTCAAAAATTTGACTGTATTCAATGATATTTCTAATACTTTTATTTTCTCATCTTGAAGTAACTTTATATTCTCTATTGTTACTTCTAAAGGTTGAATGGTATAAATTTTTTTCTTTAACATAAGCATTTCCTCCTAATTTTAATAAATCATCTTGAGGTAGGAACAGGTGGAATATCTACACTCCCCCCAACAAAATGATTTTTTTCTTTTTTTAAATTTTTTAGATAGCCCACTAAATGCAAATTTTCAAGAAAGTCAATATTTTTTAGAAAAGTTTTTAAGAAACAAAGTGGAGGAAAAAGTTTTCTAAAAACTCAAAGAGCCTGATGTTGACTTTCTGAAAGAGAAAATTTGCTAAAATGGTGGGCTAAAAAATAAAAAAGAACTACACCATTATCTTATTTCTCTAAGATTTTGGTGTAGTACGAATATTGTTTTAATTTTTTATATTATGAGTATAATTTTTCTTTTAAATATTCTTGTATTTGTTCATTTGAATCTTTTATAAAATTTATTCCATATAATAATCCAAAAAAGAATAGTGTATTAAATAATACTATCCATTTTTTTTCATTATCATTGTAAAAGGTTACTAACATTACTATAAATGAAAAATATGAAATAAATTGTAATAATCTTACTGAAAAGAAAGAAACAATATCTAGGAATATCCCTATAAACCAATTGATAAATAGTAATATTAAAATCAATAATTTTACCCCTATTTTTTTTAAATCCACTTAAATCTCCCCTTTTTCTTTTAGCTCAGTTATAGCCAGTTCTATATATTTTTCTAATGTAGAATAATATAGCTCTGGTCTTTGGTCTTTCATTTCTAACATTATTTTCATATTAAAAGCTGGAACATCTTTTTCTAGCTTGGCTAAAGAATTTTCTTCAACTTTGAGTTTATCAAATTCATCTAATTCTGAAAATTTTATTTTTTTCTTTCTTCCTCTTTTTTTAGGTTTAACTTCTATTATTTCTGCCTCCTGTATATCTTTTACTTTTCTATTTTTATTAATAGTTTCATCACTATCAATTATTTCATATTCTTCTATTACTAATGCTTCTTTTGGTATTGAACTCTCAATAGTTTTTATTAAATAGTTCAAACTTTTAAACTCTTTATTTATCGTATTATATGCAAAGTTTAATCCTTTTTTTAAGATATCTTCTTTGAAATGTTTTTGTAATTTTAAAATATTTTTAGGTGTCAGAAAAGGCTTTATATACATATTTCTTTTTGCCTTTTCAATTGCTTTATTTAGTTCTTCTGATATAACTATTTCATTAATTTCTCTACTACTAATTTTTTCTTTTGAAACTTTCCAAGAAAATCTTAACTTTTTTATACTTCTTCCTTCTTTAATTTTTTCTATCTGGAAGTCATTAAAATAATTTACCAATTCTTCTTGGATTGGTTTCAAAACCCTATTATCTATATTTGTCATTCTATATGTAGATGGAACTCCTAATTCTTCTTTAAATTTTTCGATTGAGATTTCATACCAACCTGTACTACTAAATTGTTTTAGTAGTCGAAATAAATTTTTTGAATAGGTTGAATTTAACTTTGAAAATTGAATTAAATCCATTTTACTATACTGTTGAATAAAATTATTCAGTATATAACTGAAGCTATCATTTACTTGTATGGTAATTTTCTTTTTCACATAGTCAATATTATACCTGTTAAATAACACAAATGCTATTAAATTATTTTGTGTTCTTATTTTCATTTTCATGGAAATTAATTTATCGTTAATACTTTCCAAATATTGAGTAAATCTCGTTAGTCCTCCATGACTATATGAAATGACTTCTTTTAAGTCATCAAAACTAACTTCAATCTCATTAGTATTTTGTTCATTAGCCATATAGCATAAAGCAAAGAACAAATCTAGTTCTTTGTCTTTAAATTTACTAAAATTAAGTAAGTTCAAGTCATTATGATACTTAACTTCATAGTGTTTTATATTAGAACACTCATTGCTTTTTTTCTCAACCTCTTTAGATATTTTTTTCATATATTATTCTCCCAACATTTATAACTAGGTAACATTATTTCAATATGTTACCTTATATTTACATAATACTACATTTTATAAGGAATTTCAAGTAATTTTTTTATTTTTTATTTTATTTAATTTCTTACTATATTATTAGAAAAAATTATTTATTTATAGTGTTTAATCTAGTAAAATCAAGGTGTTATGAATATATAATATTTATTTAGATATTATTTTTAAAATTTTTAAAATATAAAATTAATTTTAAAAATGCTATTTATTATAACCAAACTGTTACTTTCTCACTTCCAAAATGTTACTTTATATATTATCTAACTCAATAAAATTAAGGTTTTATGGATATATATAAATTAATTAAAATTTTTAAATAAAAATAAAAATATTTTCTTCCAAAATGTTACCTATAAAAACCAAAATGTTACCCTATTACTTACAAAATGTTGCCTTATCTTTTCCAAAATGTTGCCTTATAAAAAATAACAATCCCTATAAAATAAAGGTTTTTATAACCAAAATGTTACCTCAATATGTCATCTAAGCTAATAAAATCAAAGGTTTGTGAGGAGCTAAAATTATTTAAAAGATTTCTATTAAAAGATTTATATTAAAAGATTCTCTTTTTGGAAATGAAAAATAATTTTTTTTGATAAAATATATTTTAGATAAAAATTTAGAAAAAAGTTTAACTTAGAATAAAATAAAAAAATAGAATTTAATCTAAAGGGATTAAAAAGGGAAATAAGACGTTTTTTAACTATTAAATGATAAAACACTTGCTTAAACATATAGAATGGGTTTAAAATAGAAATAAGAGCCTTATAATACTATATTACTATTTTGAAAAATTATGAAAAAACAAAATAAATATTTTATACAAAGTATGCAACTATTTTCACAATAGATTATACTAGAAAAAGCTTGATATTTCAATAGTTTTTCTACACTAAAGAGGTAACACTTTGGTAAAAAAGGTAACATTTTGGTTTTTGAACAAAAAACTTGATATAATGTGAAAAATAGGTTAAAATTATTCTAACACATAGAGAATAAAAAATTCTACCTGTTAGACACTATCAGTAGGGCATAAGAGTGAAAGTGAAAAGCCCCCGTTTTAAAAATCTGCGTTGAGCAGTTTTTTAAAATAGAAGATAGTGCACGATTAAGCATATTGAAAATATGCTATCGTGATACATCAATTTGAAAAATTGAACTCTTGCGAGTAAAAAAATATTAATTTATAAAATGAAAGGAGGATTTGTAGATGGCTATATATAATTTTCATATGGATACATCTACCAAAAGTGGATTAGCAAAATATAACTATAATTCACGTAATGGTAAGTATTCTTACAAAGAAGATTTTTTATATTCAGCTACTTATAATCTTCCTGAATTTTGTAATGGTAGTGCTGAAAAATTTTGGGAAGCAGGAGATTACTATGAAGGTGTTGATAGAACAAAATATAGAAAAATAGAGTTTTCTTTACCAACAGAATTATCAGATGAAGAAAATATTGAATTAGCAGAAAAATATGCTAGAGAACTTTTAGGAAAGAATTATGTGTATTCTCTAGCAATTCATAAAAAAGAAAGTTCAAAATTTGGAGTAAACAATATACATTGTCACATTATTTTTTCTGAGAGAAAATTAGATGGAATAGAAAGAAGTGAAGATTTCTTTTTTAAACGTCCAGATTTTGGGGGATTAGAAAAAGATAGATATTTACAATCTAAAAAATTTTTATATCATTCAAGACAGCTTTGGGAAAAAGTTGCTAATGAAAAATTAAAAGAAAAAAATATTGAATTAATTAGTGCTAAAAGTTTGTATGAACAACGAAGAGAAGAATTAAAAAAGCAAAACCATCTTAAAGCTGAAATGTTGGATAGAGAACCTGTAAACTTAGCAGGTAAATTATATTATAAATGGAAAAATAAACTTAGATTATCTCCAGATGAGAAAGAAGCTGTGGATAGTTTTAAATTAGCTCAACTTATAAAAGAAATAAAAGAAGAACATTATAAGATTAAACTTGAAGAGTATAAACATACTAAACAAGAAACTATTAATCTTGAAATGTTCAATTTAGTCATGGAAAAACATATTGTTACAGAAAAGCTTGAAAAAGATAAGGTTAAAATAGAATATATGCAAAATAATATGAAAAATATTACTAAGAATATTTTAAATAGACAAGCTCATGCTGAAAGAATAAAAGAATTTGATGAGTTGAGAATTAATGAAAATTATAATGAAAGATATCAGGAATTGGAAGAGTATTTTAGAAATTATGATGAATTTAAAATGTTGAAAAATGAAAAAATTTATAATAAAAGATTTAAAGAATTAGAAGAATATTTCAAAAAAATTGAAATAAGAGATACTGCTGATGAAAATAAACTACTTAGAAAGCAAATTTATATCAATAATAAATATAATTTAGCAAGGGAAAAAATTGAAAAACATTTATATGAGTTAGAGGAATTTTCTGATGAAAAATTATATGATTATTATTCTAAGTTATCAGTAAAAGAAAGAGAAAAATATTATCAAGCTCTTCAAGATGAGGCGAAATCTCTTAATGAAAAAAAATCAAAAATAGATATATTAGTTAATCAAGCTAAAAAAGAGGCTGATGTAGAGAATATAAAAGCCTCAATTTATGATAGAAAAACTAAAGGAGATTATTCCAAAATTATTGCTCAATTAAATGAACTAAATAAAGATAAAGTAAAAAATAAAGAAAAAATTGAAAAGTTAGAAAAACTAAAAGATTACATTAACTCTCAAAATATAAAAGAAGAATTTGAACAGAAGTTACAAGAGAAACGCGAAAACTTAAAAGAAGTTAGAATAGAGCAAGATAGTATTAATAGTAGTTTAAAAATTAATAAACAAAAAATGTTTAGATGGAAAAAACTACAACAATTTGAGAATATAGAAAAATATAAAAATCAAGAGAAGTCCTCTAAAACTGAAATAGGATTAAAAAATAAATTAATTTCAATGTTTAAAGGTAAATCTTATTTAAAACATAGGGGAAGTTTAAGAATAAAAAATGATAGAAATGATGATGAGTATGAAAAATAGTAAATTAGAACTAAAAAAATTAGAATTAGAAAAATTAGAAAATAAAATAAGGAAATCAAGCAGAGAAGTAAGACGGCTTGAGAGCATAGAAAAGAAAAAAATAAATAAACTTCAGCGAAAAAAAAGAACTCATAATTTAATTTTAGCTGGAACAATATTAGAGATAACATTGGGTTTAGATAATGTTTTGGATAAACCTAATTATCATTCTTTAATTGCTTACCTTCTAAGTTACCAAAATCTTTCTCAAGATGAAAGGGATAAACTTTCAAAGTTAGGGGAAGAATTTTTAGAACTGAGAACTGAAGAAATGAAAAAAATAAATAAAAAAATTCTTGAAGAGGAAATAACTAAAGAGCAAATAAAAACTTTATTAATTCTTTCTAAAGATTATTTGTTATTTAAGTATATGAGAGATAAATTTAATAAGAATTTTATAGAATATCTTACTCAATCTCAATATAATGAAATCTTAACTAAAATTAAAGAAGGAGAAATAAAAAAAATAGAAAGAAATATTTAAAATAAAGGCTTTATTTGACTTTTTGATTATAATTTAGTATAATTATATTGAACCCTTAGGGACATAATGATAGATAAAATTCGCTATGAGATAAGCTCTCACAACCGCCGTGAGAGCTTATTTCATGTCCAGAAAGAGTAGCGACTTTGTGGACAGAAGAAACTATCATTATGGAGGGTATAGAATGAATATTGTACTTAACAATCCTATCATTAACTTTGACGGCGGGACTATCTTACTTATAGGAATAGTTATCATAGTTATTTGCTGGATTAAGAAGAACAAATAGTTCTACCCACTACCCGAAAGGGTTTTTTTATTTTGTAATAAAAAGGGAGGGTAAGGAGAAAACCTCCCTTTAGTCGAGCCTTATAACAAATTTTAAGTATTAATTAATAAACTACAATAAAGTATTTTTCATAAGATTTGTGATATCATCTTCCTCAATACCAATATATCTTAATGTAATTTTAGGACTACTATGATTAAATGCAATCATTAATAGTCCTATATTTTTTGTCTTTTTATAAACATTATATCCCCATGTCTTTCGAAAACTATGAGTTCCAATTTCATATTCAATTCCTAAGTCTAATTTAGCTTTTCTCAAATATTGTATTACAGCTGAGTATGAAATAGATTTTTCAGTACTTATAGAAGATTTAAAAAGATATGAAGAACACTTTATTTTATTAGCTTTATAATAAGCTTTTAAATCCTTTAAACTTTTAGTACAAACTTTATTAAAATAAATAACTTTACTCTTTCCAGTCTTTATTTCAATAATTTTAGCTCTATCCTTAGATATATCTTCAAATTTTAAATTTAATATATCAGATATTCTTAAACCTGTATTAAGTCCTATGTTCATTATTGCTAAAATAATAGGCTTATTATTTTTAGTAAAATATTCTCTCAATCTAGCAATATCATTTGAGGTAATATATCTTACTTCTTGCCCTTTTTTATTTCCACTAGTTTTAATTTTCATAAATTCTCCTTTTTATAAATGTTCAAAATAGGTGCATATTTTGTATAGTATATGCACCTATTTATATATTATATATTACAGGAGGTTTTTAAAAATGAAAAGTAAAATTTTCAAAAGTTTAAACAATAAGACGGTATTGTTTATGTTAATACTACTTATTGTTAGTGTTGTTACTCAAGGAGCAATCACAGGGCTGGATATTGTTGATTACCTTGAAAATGGATTAGGACTGAGTCAAACAGTAACATTTTATGTGATGGGGATAGGAGCTATTATCTTTATAGTTAATATGTTTCTAGGGAATAGGTCTACTACTGTTGGAGTTTTAGGAGTTGGATTAATGTTAGGAGGTTATGTGGTTGCAAATATTGATAAAGTTATAACATTCCTATCAAAATTAACAGCAGGAGCTTGTTTTTAGGAGGGAGCATGATTTCTAAAATTGTAAATTTTAAGAAACCCAAAAAAAGTTTGGAAGTAAATAAAACAAAACCTAAAAATCTTTTATTACATTTTAAAAAAGAAAATTATAATCTTAAGCTCTTGATTGGGATTAGTTTGATAACTAATATATTTTTAGCATATGGAATGGTAAAAATTTCAAAATCTAATGGAATACAAACTTTCCTAGTTGAAAGAATAGGTAATGAATATGTTGTTGCTGGAGATATTGAAAAATTAGCTTCACAGCAGAAAATGATTCCAGAGGAACAAATCATTAGTACTTTGTTCTCTTTTATTGAAAAAACTAAGTTATTAACATCAGATATTAAACTATATGAAAAAAACTTAGAGAAAGCTAAATTTTTGATGACAGAGAATACAAAAAATAAATCAAATCTATACTTAATGTCAGATGATTACAGAGAATTTGTAAAAAATCAGTATAGGGTTGAGCCTATATTTATTACAGGAGTTAGATTAAATGAAACAAGTAACTCTTATCAGTTAAGATGGAAACTAAGAATAACTGATAAAGATGGCAAAATTAAATTAGAAAAAATTTATATGGGAATATTTACTATTAAATTTGTGACTGAAATGAAAAGTCCTTTAGAAGTAGTAAATAATCCTTTAGGAATCAAAATAGTAGATTTTGTTCAAACTGAAGAATTTGAAGAAAAAAAATAAGGGGAGAAATTATGAAAAAAATCTTTATATATTTAACCATTTTAAGTTCTTTAGCATTAGCTGGAGAACAAAGATTGAAAACAGATTTAATTATGTCAGCAAAAAATAAGGAGGTCAAGGAACAAATTTATCTTGAGAATAATATCTATAAAGTTTATGCTAAACCACTTGTGGCAACCGCTATAAATTTTAGAGATACAGAACAGATAAAATCTGTTGTCTTTGGAGATAGTTACTATTGGAATGCTATTAATCAAGGAAATCAACTTATCATAAAACCACTCGAATATGGTGTAAGTACAAATCTATTTGTGACAACAGACAGAGGAAAATATTATTTTAATGTTGTATCAGCAAAAGAAGGAAGTAATATATTTAATCCAGTTATCAATTTTATTTATCCTCAAGATGAGATAGCAAAACAAAATAAATTATTAGAACAAAAAAAATATGAAATTCCTTTGAAAGTTACTAATATTGAAGATATGAATTTTCAATATAGATGGAAAAAAAATTTAGAATGGAGTCCTATTTCCATTTCTGATGATGGAGAAAGAACTTATATTTATTTCTCTGAAAAGACAGAAGATGTACCAGCTTTTTATATGAAAGGTAATGATGGTAAACCTTCTATCATAATGGCGAATATAAAAACAAATCCATCTGGACAGAGAGTGATGATGATAAATAGAACATTTAAAGAGGGATATTTAAGATTAAATAATAAAGATATTAAAATAATTAATCAACAAAGAGTTCAAAGAAGAGATAAGTAGGTGAACTTTTTATGAAATTAAAAGAGAGTATAAAGAAAATTATCCCAGAGGGAGAAGGAAGAAAAGTTAATTATAGAAATGTATTTGGGATTTTAATAATTATATCCGTAGCTTTTTTATCTTCAGTTTATATTAAAAGTTGTAATAAAGAAGACCCAGTTAAAAGAGATAGGAATACACAACAGATGGAAGCTGGAGATAGTGATATAGTAGCTTATTTGAAAGGAAAATATGATAAAGAAGAAATAACTAATGAAGGTAATCCTGTGCTTGAAACTTTGCAAGTGGAAGAACCAGAAGAAGTAGAAATTAATGATAATTATTATGATGAGTTAATGAGAGAACAGTTAAGAATAGAACTTGCAAGAAAAACTACTCCACTTACAGCAATTACCTCAAGAACAAGTAAGGTAGAAAATTCAAGTACATCTTCATCAGATTTAAAATTTCCTGATTTAGTTATTCCTCCTTATCCAGATATGGAGGGCGACCCTAATTATCAAAAGAAAAAAGCAGAATTTTTAAAAGAAGCTTCTATAAATGATTTTGTTTTACAAAAACCATTAACAGCTCCAATTTCTCCATTTGAAGTGAAAGCTGGAACAATCATTCCTATCACACTTGTAACAGGAATAGTAACAGACAATCCGGGTGACGTTTTAGGATATGTTCAAAATGATGTTTATGATACAGGAACAGGAAGAGTATTACTTATTCCAGCAGGAAGTGTTGTGATGGGTAAGTACAATTCTAACGTGAGCTTTGGACAGAACAGAGCTCAAGCAGTATTCAATAGAATAACATTACCTAATATGAAATCTATTGATATTGGAGCTATGAATGCAACTGATAGAATGGGGCAAAGTGGATTAAAGGATAAAGTAGATACAAGATTACAAGATGTATTTTTGTCTGTACTAATGTCAGCAATACTTGGAGCTGGAACAGCAGTTGTAACTGAAGATGAAGATGATAGTTGGAAAACTTCAGCAGGACAAGGGGCTGGAGAACAAGCAATAAATGTAGGAAATATTTATGCAACTAAGACATTAAATGTTCAACCATTAATATGGATTCGTCCAAGTATGACAGCTGGATTGTTTGTAAATAAAGATATTATACTAGAACCTTATGAAGATTAAAGTTAGTGCTACTCCTTTTAGGAGTAGCATTAAAAATAGAATAGAGGGAATACAATATGATATTCCTTGTATCTTATTTTTAATAATGGACATTGGAAATTGAATAATCAATATAGCTTATAGAGAACTTCTCGCAATTTTATTGGAGGAAACTATGAAATTAATAAAGATGTCAGAATATAGAGATGATATTTTAATAAAAGAATATTATGTAAATCATTTTGATGAATTAAATGGAACATATAAAGAATGGTTTTATGATGGAACAATCTACCTAGAAGAGAATTATAAAAATGATGAGAGGCACGGACGTTGTACTGAGTATTATGAAAATGGAAAGGTAAAAGAAGATGTTCACTACATAAAAGGAAAATTAGATGAAATTTGTAGATGGTATTTTGAGAATGGAAATATTCGTGTTGAACAAGAATATAAAGAAGGAATAAGAAATGGAATGTTTAAAGATTATTATTCAAATGGAAGCATAAGAAGAGAGGGAGGATATAAAGAGGGTAAAAGAGAAGGGATTTGGAAATTATATTATGAAAATGGACAATTACATTTAGAAGAAAATTATATAGATGGAAAGTTAGAAGGTAAATATAAAAACTACTATGAGAATGGACAACTAGAAGCACAAGGAAATTATAAAAATAATTACTTAGAAGGAATGTTTGTAACATATTATAAAAATGGTAAACTGAAATCTAAGGGAAATTTAAAAGCCTGTTTAGAAGATGGAGAGTGGCTAAGGTATGATGAAAAAGGAAATGGAAAGAAGGAAATATATAATAAGGGAAATCTTGTAGATACCATTTTATTAAAAAAGAAGATAATTAAAAAACAAGAAAACGAATTAGAACTCTAAAAATTGAGAGCTTTGAGGGATTAAATCGAAGAATGAGATTCTAATACCGATAAGCTCAAGGGTGGTGTGGGTACTCCCACTCTTAATATTAAATTTCTATATAAGGAGGAGAAATGAAAGATATTCTAAATGTTGATGGAACATTTAAAAGGTATTACAAAAATAATAATCTTAAGGAAAAAGGTAAATATATAAATGGGGAATATGAGGGAGAAGTTATAAATTATCTTCCTGATGGACATATTTCTCAAAAAAGATACTTTAATAAAGGAATAATAGAAACTATTATATCTTATAAAAAAAATGAAGAATTTGTACTTAATAATGAAGATGTATTAGAAAATCTTTTTATTTTAAGAAATAAAGGAAAGAATGATAAATTAAGAGCATTTCCAAGCTCAATTTTTGAGGAATTAAATTATATTCCAACTTACTATAAGAATGAAGATTTTGTAGGAGAGCTTTTATTGAAAATCTGGGGAGATAATTGTTTATGGTTAGTTTTTTTAGTAGATAGTAGAAAAGTTGTTAAAATGGTAGTTTATAGAAATAAGAAAGGTTTTTACTCTCCTAAAAAAGGAGAATTTGATTTTTCAAATAAAGATATATGGGATAAAAAATTTAAAATCAAAGTATTACAAGCAGAAACTAAAGCTAGATTATTGAAACCAGTGTATGTAGATAGTATTGAAATTCTTGATTAAGTATAGGAGTGTTATATGGAAAACTTTAAAATTAAAAATTATGATAATGGAATTATGGAGATGTTTCAAGAGAATGAAGCAGGAGAAAAATATGGAAAATATTTTAAGTATGAAAATGGAAGAATAAGAGAAGAAGGAGAATATACAGAAGATAAAAAAGAAGGGAAATGGATTTATTATAATATAGACCAAGATAGATGTTTACTTCAAAAAGAAGAACATTATAAAAATGGAGAATTAGATGGAGCATATAAAGAATTTCATTTATATGGTGGAATAAAAGAAGAAGGAGAATATAAAGAAAGCAGAGAAGTAGGCGAATGGAAATATTATTATTCCAATGGAAAAATAATGAAAGAAGCCAATTATAAAGAGGGAATCTTAAATGGAGAATATAAGGAATATTGGGAACATGGACAATTAAAAATAGAAGGAGAATATATAGATGGTAAAAAAGAAGGAAAATGGAGAACAGAAAAAGGATATTCTTGGGAAACTATTTCATATAAAAATGGTAAAAGAGAAGGAAAATACGAAAGATTACTTGATGAGGGTTGGAAAGAAATTTTATTTACTAAAGGACAGTATATAAATGGAAAGAAAGAAGGCGAATGGATAACAGAAAATGAAGATAAGGATAAAATAATCTTTGAAAACTATAAAGATGGTAAAAAATATAAGTTAGATAAAATAGAAACAAGATACCATACATATTTTGGAAGATTAAATGAAAATGGAAAGAAAGAAGGCGAATGGACTACAATAGCAAAAGATAACTCATATAAGATAATTGAAAATTATAAAAATGGTGTAGAAAATGGACAATTAAAACGTTTCTCTAAAGATGGACAATTAACAGAAGAAGGAGAATATAAAGAAGGAAAAGAAGTAGGTGAATGGAAATATTATAAAAATAATAAACTTTTAGAACAAAGAATGTATCATACTAATACTAAGTATGACTATATAAAATATTATGAAAATGGAAATTTAGAAGAAAAAGGAACAAGAGATTCATTTCTTTATGTTGGAGTTCTTAAAAAATGGTATGAGAATGGACAATTAAAAATGGAAGAGAACTATGCAGATGGTCGAAAAGAAGGAAATTATAAAGAATGGTATGAGAATGGACAATTAAAATGTGAAGGGAACTATGCAGATGGAGAAAAAATAGGAACATGGAAAGAATATGATAATGTTAAAAATGATGAAAGTAAAAAATCACAAAAAGAAGCAACAACTAACAAAGGATTTTTTAGTGGGATAAAAAGTAAAGTAAAAATGATAAGAAGGTCTAAAGAAAAAGAAGAGGAGTATGAGTTATAAGGAGGGACATAGATGAAAATAAAAAGAATATTGAGATATACTTTATTATGTAGTATACTATTGATAGGAAATAAGGCTTATGGTTTAACTGTGTATGACCCAGCTAACCACCAAGCCAATCTTCAGCAGTATCAAGTAGCAATACAGCAAGAAATTCAGATGTATAAAACTCTAGTAGAGAATATCTTACATACTCAAAATCAACTTCAACAGCTACAAAACGACTCGATTAACCTAGCCAGTATAGGAGCTGGAATAATTGGAGAAGAAAATCAAGCATTAGTCCAAACAGTTCTTGATTTAAAGAGTATTTATGATAATACAGATTCAATTATTAGAAATACAGAAAGCTTTGAAAATAATTACAAAGATTTATTTCTTAATTTTGATGATTATAAGAAATTAAACCATGAGGACTTAGATAGAGAAGCAACTAGAGTTGTTAGACAAATAAATCATAACTTATTAACAAGCATAAGACTTGCTAATAAGTCAAATGAAAATATGGAGAGAGAAAGAACTAGATTAAATACATTTACAGCAGGAACATCAAATCTTTCAGGAAATCTTCAAACTCAACAAGCAATTAAGAGTGTAAATGAAGATATGTCTAATAAGCTATCAAGATTGGAAATGTTGATGGCAGAAGATGTAAGAATGAAGGCACTTGAAAAGCAACAAGAGATAACTTTTGAGGAAATTAATAAAGAAAGATTAAACAAATCAAGAGGTATAGGAAAATACCAGAAGGTAAAATTTTAAGGATAATATATTTTTAGGAGGAAAGAATGAAAAAACTGTTATTAATGATATTACTATCAGGAATATTAATAAGTTGTGGAGGAGTGGAATTAACTCCATTAGAGAAGAAGCAAGAGATAGCAAAGAAAGCAATATTTGAAGGAGATAAAGAGGCAAAGAAGGAATTAGATAAGATATTACAAGAGCTAAAAGAAAAGGCAGATAGTGGAAAAGCAAGAGAAGAATTGAAGGAATGGAAAGAAGTAATGTCAAAAGAAAGTGCAAAAAAAGCTTTAGGAATAGGAAAATATCAAAAGGTAAAATTTTAAAGATAATATATTTTTAGGAGAGAAAAATGAAAAAGCTATTATTAATGGGATTTTTAGTAGGTTTACTAGCAAGTTGTGGAGGAGTGGAATTAACTCTATTAGAAAAGAAGGAAGAATTAGTCACAAAAGTAATATTTGAAAAAGATAAGAAGGCAGAAGAAGAGTTGGATAAAATCTTGCAAGATTTAAAAGAAAAATCAGATAGTGGAAAAGCAAGAGAAGAATTGAAGGAATGGAAAGAAGTAATAGCAAAAATTAGATTGAAAAAAAGTTTAGAATTACCATTTGAAAAACCAGTATTTTAGGAGGAATAAAGATGAATGAAAAAGATTTAGAAAAACTAACTCCTGAAGAGTTAAAGAAAAAATATGGAATTGTTGAAGAAGGAGATATAGTTAATCCAGAGGACTTACAAGGATAAATATGGAAAAGTTTAAAGATAAGTATAATTTAACAAGAGAACAAAATATCTTTTTGGTAAAAAAAGAATTTACAGAAACAATTTATAATGCTACAAAATTAGAGGGTTGTAACACTACTTTTATTCAAACCGAAAAAATATTAAAAGGGATAAATGATGGAGCAGTTCCTTTAGATGAAGTTCAAATTATCCTAAATTTAAAATCAGCTTGGGGCTATATTTTAAATAACCTAGATAAAAAATTGGATATTAATTTTATTTGTGAAGTTAATAAAAGAGTATCTAAAAATGAAAGTCTGGATTGGGGAGTTATTAGATATGGAGATACAGGAGTAAGACTTTACAATGGAGAAAGATATACACCACCACTTCCAGATATAGATGAAGTTATAAAAGAGTTAGAAAAGATAAATAAGATAGAGGGTGTAACAGATAGAGCAATACATTATTACTTGTGGGGAATGAGAAGTCAATTATTTTGGGACGGAAATAAAAGAACAAGTAATATAGTTGCTAACTCTATTTTAATCAAAGAAGGAAAAGGATTGATTACAATCCCAGAGGCAAAAATAGATGAGTTTAATAAAAGACTATCAGACTTTTATATAACAAATGATTATAGTAAGATAGATAAATTTATCTATGATGAATGTTTAAAGGGGATTACAATTAATAGAGAACTTGAAAAAAAGAATAAAAGAATATTAAAAAAATCTCAAGAAGAAGAATTAGAACTATAAGTGCAAGGGACAGATTTGTCCCCTGCAAAATAAAAATTAGGTGAGAAAAATGGATATAAATAGTTTACCAGAATATTTAAAAAATGATATTGAAATGGTTGAAAAGTACAGTAATGCAACAATTTCAATTTATGATTGTTATTTAGATGAGCTATGGGGTTCAATAAACTCTTGTTTAGCTGATGGTAAAATAACTCCAGTAGAGGCAGAGGAATTAAGACAAAAATTTTATTGGAAAAACTTATCTAAAGGAGAAAATTGTTAATGGATTTTACTAATATAATCAAAGAAAATCCAAGTTATAGAGCTTATGGTGGAGCTAATGGAATAAAGAAAGGTATATTACTAGAAAATGAACCTTATATGTTAAAGATTGAGCATAGAGATAAAAAAAATAATAGATATAAAAATAGTGTTTTTTCAGAATATATAGGGAGTAAGATTTATTCTATTTTAGGGATTCCAGTTCAAGAAGTAATACTTGGAAAATTGTATGATAATGAAAAAGAAAAACTCTGTGTTGCTTGTAAAGATTTTAAAGAAAAGGGAGAATATTTATATGAGTTCATAAATATTAAAAACTCAATATTAAATGAGAATAGTAGTAATGGAAGTGGGACAGAATTAAAAGAGATTTTAGAAGCAATAGACGAACAGAATTTTTGTAATCCTATTGAAGTAAAACAAAGATTTTGGGAAATGTTTATAGTAGATAGTTATTTAGGAAATTTTGATAGACATAATGGGAATTGGGGGTTTTTAGTAAATGAAATTACAGGAAATAAAAGAATAGCACCGATTTATGATTGTGGTTCATGTTTATTTCCTATGGCAGAAGATGAAAAATTAAAAATATTTTTGAACAGTAAAGAAGAAATGGAAATGAGAGTTTTTAAATTTCCAAATTCAGCGATAAAAGAAAATGAAAAAAAGATAAATTATTTTGAGTTTTTAATTTCTACTACAAATGAGGAGTGTTTAAATAGTTTAAAAAAAATAGTTCCTAAGATTAAAGAAAAAACAGAGATTATAGAAAATTTTATTGATAGCATTGAAGAATTGAGTGAAATAAGGAAAAAGTTTTATAAGAAAATTTTAAATATGAGAAAAGAATTAATATTAGAACCAGCATTGGAACGAGCTAAAAATATGGAAAAAATTAATCAAAAAAGAAAAATAGTAAAAAAATTAAAAGAAGAAGAATTAGAACTATAAGTGCAAGGGACAGATTTGTCCCCTGCAAAATAAAAATAAATTAAGAAGCTATATTGATTAGAAATAATTGATATAGCTTTTTTATTTGCAAAAAATAAGGAGGGACAATGGATTTAACAACCATTTTAGATGAATTAGTTAGGGAATTTGGAAAGATTCCTACTAGACTGACAGATGTAGTAATGGCTTTGATACCACTTTTTATGATGATAGAGGTAGTCTATCAGCTTGGGTGGAGAGAGAAATATACAGATACTTTATCAGTAATTAAAGACAACTTAAAATTATATTGTTGGGTATATTGGGTCACAATCAATTATGCTGGGATAAGGGACGCAATGAATAGCAGTATGATTTGGTTAGCAAATAAAGCAACAGGAATGCCAACAAAAGATATAGCAGGATTACCATCAGCAATATTAAAAAATGGGTATATAGAGATTGATAAAATATGGGATTTAATGCAAGGAATATCATTTGAAACTCTAGGTTATTTTTTCCTTTGGCTTTTTGGAATAATAATATTAGCCTTATTTGCAGTACAGATATTTTTAGCATATTTAGAGTATGCTTTGATAGTAAATATAGCAATTATTTTTCTCCCATTCTCAATTTGGGAGAAAACATCAGAGTGGGGAAATAAGGTATATCCTATAATCTTCTCTCAAAATATAAAAATATTTACCCTAACAGTTGTAACTAATTTTACTGTTTTATATCTAAATAAAGTTTTAGAAGTATCAGATTTTTTAGGAGGAATAAGTTATGTAGTTTCATTAGCTGGACTTGTATATATAAATTACAAAGTACCAGAAATGGTAGGTGGAATGTTTAGTGGAACACCAGCCACAGGAGGAGCAAATCCTGCAACAGTAGGAGCAATAGCTGGAGGAGTAGCTGGAGCAGTAGGAGGAAAAATAGGAGCTGGTTTAAAATCAGCAGGACGAATGGCTTGGGGAGCTTATAAAAATAGAAAATCAACATCAACAGTAACTGAGGCTTTAGGTAATAGTGTTCCTCAATTACCAAATAAATAGAGATAGAAGTGATATTATGAAAAAGTATTTAATCCTTTTTTTATTAATAGTTATATTTGTAACACAAAAATATCCAAGAGATATAGGGTATCCAAGAAGTTATGGCCAACCTATATATACAATTAAAAAAATTGGAAATGTAAAAAATATCAAAATATATAATCCAATTTTATATTTTAAAGTAAATGAAAGGTTGAAAAATAAAACTTTTCCAACTTATATGACTTATAACTTGAGTTTAATAGGGATAGCCCCATTAGCTTTATTATTGGCACTAAATGTTGCTAAAAAAAATAAAGATGTGTATGGAAATGCCAGATTTGCAAATAAACTAGAAGTAAAAAAAATGAAATTAAGAAATAAGAAAGGAGTAGTTCTAGGAAAAGTGAGAGGAAAAATATTAAGAAGTATTGATGTTTTCCATGTAATCATCATGGCTTCTACTAGAATGGGTAAAGGTATAAATAATGTACTAACTACTCTTTTTGATTGGGAAGATTCCGTAATAGTTAATGATATAAAGGGCGAGTGTTGGGAAAAAACATCAGGATATAGAGCAAAAGTATTGAAACAAAATGTAATGATGTTTGACCCTACTTCTGAAGAGCCAACTTGGACATTTAATCCTTTAGATGAAATAAGGTTAAAGACTAAGAATGAGTTAGAAGATGTTACTTTAATAGTCCAAATTTTGTTGGAAAATGATGGACTAGATGGAGGAAAAGGAGATTCATATTGGACAGAGTCAGCTATGAATATAGTGAAAGCAGTAGTATTACATTTAAAATATACTAAATCTAATGCTAACTTATCTGATGTAATAGATTTCCTTTCAAAAGCAACATTTGATGAAGATATTGAAGAGATTTTAGGGATAGAAACTGATGAAGAAGGAAATAAGTATATGACAGAAAATACTTTTGAACATGTACAAGATGATACATTTTCCAAAATTTATGGAATTAATCAGAAATTACACCCTATTGTAGAGAGATTTTTTAGTCAATATTATAAGACACCCTCTAAAACGAGAGGGAGTTCACTATCAGTAGCTCAATCTAAATTAGGAATATTTTTAGACCCCAAGATAAGAGCAAATACACAAACATCTTCTTTTACTATCGAGGAGTTAAAAGAGAAAAAAACAAGTTTATATCTTGTTACTCCTCCATCAGCACAAAAGATGACACGTCCATTAACAAGACTTATATATTCATTAGCAATATATAGACTAACTCCAAGAATGAAGTTTAACCATAGAGAAAAATCATTTTTAGAAAAGATGGTAGGAGGGGTAAAAAAGAAAATAGAGAACTTTATTTTTGTTAGTACACCTAAAAATAGAATATTATTTTTAATAGATGAATTTCCAGTCTTGGGGAGATTATCTATTATTGAAGAAGCTGTGGCTTATGTAGCTGGGTATGGAATTAAAATGATGTTAATTTGCCAGTCTATTAAGCAACTAAGGGCAATATATGGTAAAGATAGTTCTATAATGGAGAATATGGGTATAAAAGTCTTTATGACACCAAATGATGAAGATACACCAGAAATGCTATCTAAAATGCTTGGAAATAAGACTGAAGTTATAACAACAAGCAGTAAAAAAGTTATAGAAATAGAGAGGAATTTCTCAACTTCAGTTGTATCAAGTCCTTTAATGACACCTGCCCAAATTTCTAATTTACCATATGAAAAGATATTTATTAGAATAGTAGGATTTCCATTTATAATGGGAGAAAAAATCTTTTACTATGAAGATAGAGCTTTTAGGGATAAAGAAAATTATGAGCCTCCAACATATAAAGGAAAATCTGTAAAAATAGAAAAAGATGAGAAATATGAGGAAGAAAACTTAGAAGTATTTAATCAAAGTAATGAAAGGGAAGATGACATAAACAAGGCAATGGAAGAAGCTAAAACTTCTTCTTGGGATTTTGACTAAGTTAATATTGAATAAGGAGAAAAAGTAAAATGACAGAAACACAAAGAAAAACAAGATTACAGCTTGAAAGAGAAAGATTGCTAAGATTAGAAGAACAAAAAAAAGTTGCCCAGCAAAATATTAGAGATTTAGAAAAAAAAGAAGAAAGAAAAAGAAATAACAATAATATATTAGCTTTTAACTTATCTTATGAGGGCGAGATAAGTCATTTAAGCCCATATCTATTTAGTGGGTTAGCAAAATACTTAGAAGCTATGTCAGATAGTGAAATACAAGGTTTAATAGAGGAAGGAAAGAGAATAATTAAACTTTCTAAAGCAGGAAAACCAAGTTTAATAGAAAAAGAGGTAATAGAGAGTGAACAACAAGAGTAGATTAGAGGTTGCTAATAAAACTATTATAAAAATATTTAAAGAATTAGAGATATATGATTATTTAAGTGATAATACAGTTACTGAAATAATGATAAATACTGATAGAAAAATATGGATAAAAAAACTTCGAGAAGGCTTTATATATACAAATAAATTAGCAGATAATGATAAGACAATGAATGTATTAAAAATATTAGCAACATTAAATGAATTGTCTTTAAATGAAGAAAAACCTAGATTATCAGCAGAGTTGATATATAAGCTAACAGATGAAGATAAGTATAAAAAGGCAAGACTTGAAGGTTTAATACCTCCAGTTGTTGCCAATCCTAAATTTAATATTAGAAAGAAAATTCCAATTACTAAAAGAATTGAAGATTACTTAAATGATGAGTTTATTACTAAAGAACAATATGATTATTTTATTCAAGCTGTAAAAAATAAAAAGAATATTCTAATCATAGGTGGAACTGATACAGGTAAAACCACCTTTGCTAATGCTCTTTTGGGGATAATGGATAACTTAAATGAAAGATTAATCATAGTAGAAGAGGTAGAAGAGTTACAAACAAAAGCTCAAAATGTAGATAGAATAACAATAACTGACGGAGTATTTAGTTCAACAGAAGCTTTAAAATCTTGTATGAGATTATCTCCAGAAAGGATAATCTTTGGAGAGGTTAGAGGAGTAGAAAGCTATGATTTACTTGGAGCTTTCAATTCTGGACACTCAGGAGGTTTAAGCACTATTCATGCTAATGACGGACAGGGGGGATTGAAAAAGCTAGAAATGTATAATCAACTAGCTTGTCAAAAACCTATGAGTGAATTTATTGTATTAGGAATAAATATTCTGATAACTTTAAAAATGGAAAATTATAAAAGATATTTAGATGAGATAGTAGAATTAGAAGGCTATAATCCAGTAACTCATATGTATCAACTTAAAACTATATATAAAAGATGATTAGGAGGAAATTATGAATACAAAGATACCTTTATACAGAGGTATGACACGAGATAAAACAGTTAAGGGAATACCTAAACAAATATTTCATTCGTTATGTACTACAGGAATTATGGCAGTTGTAATGCTTGATAATTTTTATATGTTAATACCTGTGTTAATCATTTATTTCATTTTGAAAGAAATAAATAAAAAAGATGATAAGATACTAGAAAATTTCTTAAGAAAAAGTTTAAAAAAGTATATTAGTTATTAGGAGGAAAGTATGGGAATTATAATGATAGCAACAATTTTAATAGGTTTTGCTATATATGTTATAAAAGAAAGAGAATATGACCCTGAAAATAAAGATAGGGTAATAGATTATACAGTATGGGGATTTCCTCATACTGAGGCACAAATAATAGAAAATAAAAATAACTCAATAATGAAAATATTAAAGTTTAAAGGTTTTGACTATGATAGTGCTACTTCAGAGGAACTTGATTATTTAAGAAATCAAGTTAATAATGTTTTGAAAAGACTAGATGAAGGATATGTATTACAAGTAGAAGCAAGAAGAAAAAGAGTAAGAGAATATCCAAATAGTAATTTTAAAGAAAAATTACTTCAACAAATGGATAATATAAGAAAAAAGAAGTTTTTACAAGGAGAATATTTTGAGAGTGAGTATTATATTATAATTACTTATTTTTTACCAGATAAGAAAAAGAGTAGAATAAATAATTTAATTTATGAAGAAATTGCTGAGGAAGAAAAGTATAAACTAGAAGAAGAAAAATTTTTAAAAAAAGTAGATGAGATAAGACTGTCTTTAAAAGATTTTGTATCTCATATTGAAGAGATGAGTATAGATGAAATGCTAACTTTTTTACATAGTTCTTGTAGTGTGAAAGACCATTATGTAAAAAATATGGGGGATTTAGTGGCTTTAGATAGTTATATATCAGATACAAGTATTGTATTAGGAGAAAACTTGAAGTTAAATAATACTCATTATGTAGGGCTAATATCTATACTTTCTTACCCAGATAGTACATGGACTGGAATGTTTGATATAATAAACAAACTAAATATTGAATATAGATGGACAATGAGATTTATATTTCAAGATGATAATAAAGCAATAGCAGAAGGAAAAGATAGAGCTAAACATTATCATAGTGAAAAGAAAGGAATAATAGCAGAATACTTAGAACGTAAATTAGAAGTACATGCTGAAGAGTCAAGAGAAAAAGAGTTAAGAGAAGAAGAATGTAACAGCTATGTTTTTGACTTAGAAAATGGAGCAGTAAAAGCTGGATATTATACATTCGTTTTAACTCTAATAAATGAAGATAAAAGAAAACTAGAAGAAGATATGAAAATTATTGAGAAAGAAATTAATAAATTAGGATTTACAACAACTCAAGAAAAAATAAATGCGTTGGAGGTATATCTATCAACTCTAGCTGGAAATGTAGAATACAATATTAGACGTCCAATACTTCATACAGGTAATTATATAGATTTAATTCCTTTAGGAGCAGATTGGGACGGAGAGAAAATGAATAAGCACCTTAATCAAGAAGCTTTGGTATATGCAGAAAGTGGATTGGGAAGTTCATTTAAACTAAATCTTCATGTTGGGGATGTTGGACATACATTGATACTCGGACCAACAGGTTCAGGAAAATCTGTATTATTAGGAACATTAGCATATGAATGGAGAAAATATAAGGATAGTCAAGTAATTATTTTTGATAAAGACTCATCTTCAAGGGTTTTAACAGCAGGAGTTGGAGGAAAATTCTTTGATATAGGAGTGGACCAAATAGCATTTCAACCTTTAAGAAATATAGAGAAAGAAAATGAATTAGAATGGGCATATAATTGGTTATTGAGTATTTTAGAAGCAGAAGGATTAAAAATTCAATCAGAACATAAAAAATCATTACTTCAAAGTTTGAAATTAGTTGCTAGTATGGATAAAGAGGATAGAACAATTACTCAATTGTTACTTCAAGAACAAAATAAGGATATAAGAAATATCCTAGAAAGATATACTAATGGCGAAAATGGGGTATATGGAAGATATTTTGATAATGACTATGATGATTTTAATAAAGAGAATAGTTGGCAAGTATTTGAAATGGGAACTTTGTTTAATAATCCTAAAATTATGCAACCAGTCTTAATGTACCTATTTCACAAATTAGAAATAGAAATGTTTAATGCTAATAAGCCAACACTTCTTATACTTGATGAGGGGTGGTTAATGTTACAGGAGAGTAGCTTTGCTCTTCAAACAAAAGATTGGGTAAAAACCTTGAGAAAGAAAAATGTAGCAGTAGTATTTGCTACTCAACAATTGTCAGATGTAATAAAATCTTCAATAAAAGATACATTACTTCAAGAATGTTTAACAAAAATTTATCTTCCTAATAAAGAGGCTTTAAGTTCAGAAGTATTTAAAGAAATGTATAGAGAGTTTGGACTGAATGATACAGAGATTAATATAATAAAAAATGGGAAAATGAAGAGAGATTATTATTATAAGTCACAAAATGGAGGGAAACTCTTCAGATTAAATCTAAATAATTTAGAATTAGCTTATGTAGGAGCTTCTAGTCCAAACGATCAACATAAATGTAAAGAATTTTTAGAAAATGCACAAACTATTGATGAATTTAATCAAAAGTGGCAAGAATACAAGAAGGTATCCTATGAAGAAAATTAAATTTATCTTTAGGGCAGTAATAATTATTATTATAGGAATAGTTTATTATAGAAGTAATTATGTAATAAATGTATCTCCATCTATACCAGTAGGATTGTATAAAAAAGTAAGACTTGATGGAACATTTAAAATTGGAGATACAGTAATAGTAGATATTCCTAAAGATATAAGAAAATATATGACTGAGAGAGGATATATTACTGATGATATAGATTATCTAATAAAGAGAATAGGAGCAACTTCTAAGGATAAGGTAGAAATGATAGATAATAAGCTTTATATAAATAAAAGATTAGTAAGAATGATACCTTTAAAAGATAGTATGGGAAGGCAATTAGTTCCAGCTCAAAGAGTACAACCTAAAGATGATGAAGTTTTCCTACTTGGAGATACTAATAACTCTTTTGATGGAAGATATTATGGTGTAATAAATAAAGATTTTATTAAATATAAAGCAGAAGAAGTATTTTTATTTAAAAATGCTAATAAAATTGTTGGAGAATTAAAAAAGGAGCTGAAAGAAAATGACGAAAATACTACTATTAGGAGCAATTATAATACTAACACAAGTAGCACAAGCAAATACTAAAACATTAACATTAAGAAATTTAGAGAGTGATATGCACTCTCAATTAAAAGAAAATTCAATATATCTTGAAAAATTAACAGATGAGGAAGGGTTTTTAGATTATTATGATAGGAAAGTAACTTTAGACTATGTATTTGGAGATAAGGAAGGATATGATGAAAAAGGAGTTGGAATTTTTACTAGCTTAAATGAAGATATTGCTATAAAAGTAACAGGGATTAATAGTGAAAAACAAGATATAGAAAGCGATATAGGAGGATTTCAATTAGGGTATAAAGATACAGATGGATTTATGCTATTTGATAGTTATAGTTCTTATTTGCTGACAATCAATTACTATTCAAATCAATATAAAACAATAGAAACAGATGATTATTTGTTAAACTTATCAAGTCAAACAGGAAGAATAGTAGATATTTCAGATAATACATTTGCAGATATCTATTTATCCATAGGAGCTGGATTTTACTATTTTGGTAATGGACAAGATATGAATGAAGAGATAAAAAAATCTAATGGATTTATGGGGAATATAGGACTTGGTATGACTTATAATATGAGTTTTTATAATTTTAAAAGTTATATTGGTGGCGAGTATATGTTTAATTATTTAGAGAATATTAAAGAAACTCCATTGATGGAAGAGCTTGATAAAAATTATGTTGGACTAGTTGCAGGAATAGATTATATAGTCAATGAGAGATTAGCTGTAAATACTAAATATACAGCTAATAAATTAGGTAATGATATTCAACATACCACAAGTATAGGTTTTACATTTTTATTTTAAAAGGGAGAGGGTTAAGATATGAGTAAATATAGTTCAGAAGAAATATCAAAAGCAACAAATAAATTATTTGAGGACATTAATTTAGAATTAGAAGGGAAAAAAACGATTAAACTTATTCCACAACTAATGACACAATATGAAATAGGAAAAAAAGTAAATAGAGAAACCAAAATAATTACATTTGTATCTATTACATCAAGTCTTAAACTAGCAGATATAGATTTTTTAGTAAAAAATGGATATTTAGAAAAGTAAAACTATGAAAGTAAATGAGATAGTAATATATTATTTGTTTTTATTTATAATAGTACTTGTAGTACTAGTTTTGATATATTTATTAGTTTTAATTAATTAAGAAAAGAGGAAAAAATGAAAGAAGAAGGAATATTAGATATAATTAAAGGATTAGTATTTTATTTAAGTTTTATATTAATAGAATTATTTATGATAGTATCATCTATCCTACTCATTTATACATATTTTATAAATGGGAATGATTTGAGTAGTATATTAATATTAAGTTTTATGGGTTTTCTTCATAAAATAGGGGCTTCAATAGATACCAACAAGTATGAAAAAGAAATTTATGTTATAAAAGTAATAATTACAGCTAATTTTTTAATACTTTTAGAAAATGTTGAAGTAGTGTCTTTATGGAACTTATTACTACCATATTGCTTAGTAATTATTTTATTAATTTATTCTTACTTGAAAGAGAGAAAGTAGAGAAGATATATTATAATTGAGAGCTTTGAGAGATTAAATCGAAGAATGAGATTCTAATACCGATAAGCTCAAGGGGGGTGTGGGTACTCCCACAAGTTTGGAGGAAATATGAAATTAAGAGGAAAAAATTTTAAATTATTAAAACTAATAATTGAAAATAATATTTTTTGGAGTCTATCTTATAATTTTTTAATTTGGAATTTTGATTGAATCTCCAATTATTTTTAAAAACAGAGCATATAGACAAAAATAGTAAGGAGGAATAGAACTAATGGAAGTAATGGGAGAAAAATTAATTGTTTATGGAGGATATTTTCTATGTTCTATATCTGTTTTATCTTTATTATATTTAAAAGCTAAAAAAGAGAGAATAATGGTTTTATCGGTTATATTAGCAGGAGTACTAATAATAGTAATAGGGAATAATATGTTAGATACTAAAAAAGATTATATCTCTAAAATAGAATCTCTTATAGAAGCTAATACTCCTATTGAAAAAGAACAAAAAGAAGAATTTATAAAAGACTTAGAAAAAACTAATATATTTATATTAGAAAGTATATATAAAGATTTAAAAAGGAGAAATTATGGAAAAGAAATATAGATTAGGATATGATAAAGTTTTATTAGCACACCCTCCAATTGAAAAAGAGAATGAAATAATATTAGGTTTAAGTTTAATGATTAAATATAAATTATATGATATAGAAACTAATGTAGAGATTCTTTTTGATAAAAAGGAACAAGATATTGGGAAAAAAGTTTCATATATTTTTGAGTATGGAAATTCAACTTATGCAGACCTTGAAGGTTGGTATTTAAGTGATTTTTTAGAGTGTTCGTTTGATAAAAATTCAAGTAATTATTTGAAATTTGAAATGGTAAATACAGAAAAATTAGAACAAATGGGATTTAGATTAGAATATGAGATAGTAAAGTATCATAAAGATATTCTTGGAGAGCCTATTACTTTTGAGGATAAAATTCTTCCATGTGCAGAACCTCAGGAAATTACAAAAGAAGAATTTTATGACATTATAAAAAATAATATTGAAAACTTTGATAATGAAGATAATGAAATAGCTCAATCAAGTTCTTATGAGGTATTCTTAGCTGAAGAAGAAAATATAGAAAAGAAAGATTACATAATTAATTTTACTATTGAGGGAAAAAATCTTTATTTATCAGAAAAAGGTTGTACTTCAAATATAGAAGAAGCAAGAAAATATGAAGATGATGAAATGGCTAAAGATGAACTTATGAGATTTTTAAAAGTAAAAATATTAGAAGTATAAAAATTAATTATATCACACCTCGTATAATATTTATATAATAATTTACTAATTACTAATCTATTTTAAATTTTA
>ERZ838399.954-NODE-954-length-31478-cov-8.042358_pt1 | contig 31478 bp, 21 predicted proteins | sample MGYA00519683_ERZ838399 | MGnify/ENA primary metagenome ERZ838399 (study PRJEB31850, sample SAMEA3708833) | human gut metagenome | biome: human gut; feature: human-associated habitat; material: faeces | place: China | collected 2014 ...
ACGGTGGGTGGTGTGGAAGGGGCAAGTGGGGAATCTCACTTCCCCTATCCGATTTCTCGGGAGGCTCCGGCACCGGCGGCGCCGGACTCGCGGCAATCAGCGTTCAAAGGCGCGATGACCCTTGCTGTCGCGCTTCATGAGGCGTTCCTGTTCGCGCTTCCACTCCTTCTTGCTTTCATCGGCGCGCTTTTCGTATTCGCGCTTGCCGCGTGCAAGTGCCAGCGTGACCTTGACGCGGCCGCGGGTGAAATGCAGATCGAGCGGAATCAGGGTGTAGCCTGCACGTTCGACCTTGCCGATGAGTTTCATGATTTCACGGCGGTGCATGAGCAGTTTGCGGGTACGGGTGCTCTCAAGCGTTTCATGCGTGCAGACCTGATCGGCCGGCGTCATGTTGCAGTTGCACAGGAAAAGTTCCCCGTCACGCACATACACGTGCGCAAAGTTGATCTGGGCGCGGGAGGCGCGGACACTTTTGACCTCCCAGCCGCGCAGGACGAGACCGGCCTCGTACTTTTCTTCAATTTCATATTCGTGCCGGGCACGACGGTTCAGAATAGCTGCCATTTTTTTGTTGATCCTTCTTTTTGTAGTGACGGCAATGCGTATGGTTAGTTCGGGGACGCCTCCGGGAGCACACTCTCTGTGTGTGGCTGCCGGAGCGAAGGCTGGCGTCCGTGTCTGAGAGAGGCAAAATCCTGCGCCTCTCTGTACAATGCCATGTATTGTACTCAATGTTTCTCAATAAATTCAGCCGATTGCAGGTGCGAACGTGAAAGTGAATGTTGTCGTGATTGATGCTGACGGGGTCAGCACCCGGGAGGTGACGCTTGCGAAAGGCGCGAAGGTGAGTGATGCGCTTGCCGCCCTGCAGCTCTCCTGGAGCGCAGACGACGGCATCGCGCTCTGGGGCCGGCGCTGCCGCCCGGAGACTGAACTCACGGAGGGCGCCAGAGTTGAGCTCGCCCGAAAACTTCTGTGCGACCCGAAACGGGTGCGCCGCGAACATGCACTCGAGCAGGGCGACATTCGCGTGGTGACCCGCGGTCGTCACGGCGGCCGCCGCAAGGTGGAGAGACCGGCCGGGTGAGGGCACGGCGACCCGAAAATGCGAAGAGCATCTTTTTCACGCACCCGCGCACATGTTGTTACAATAGCGGTTTGCTAGTCACAGTCGTTTTGAATTTTCCTGCCTGCGCTCACACAAGGCTCTGCCGCAGTGAGACTGCCGGCGGCACGTCAGCTGCCGTCGCTATCAGCAACCGTCATAACAAGATGCGCCCGTCCGGACCCAACGGATCGAGCACTCGAAATCTCCCGTGCCGGAAATTCAAAATTCGCCAGAACTATACCAACAAGGAATTCTCAAAGTGGATTGGTTGAGTGAAATCGTGTCCGTGCTCAACGGATACCTATGGTCCTACATTCTGATCGCCATGCTTATCGGTATCGGCCTGTGGTTCACGGTCAATACGAAGTTTGTGCAGATCACACTTCTCGGGGAAATGTTCCGTCTCGTGACTGAGGGGGCGCGTGCGAAGCCGCGTGCCGGGCACATTTCAACTTTCCAGGCCTTCTGCGTTTCCACCGCCAGCCGTGTGGGCGTGGGCAACATTGCCGGTATCGCCATTGCGGTTGTCGCCGGCGGCCCGGGCGCCATTTTCTGGATGTGGGTGATCGCCACGATCGGTGCCGCTACCGGTTTTGTCGAAAGCACGCTCGCGCAGCTCTACAAAGTGCCCCGTCAGGGCGGGGGCTTTCTGGGCGGCCCCGCATACTACATCGGCAACGTGCTCAAGAGCCCGTTCTTTGCCTGGCTCTTTGCAGTGCTCATTTCTGTTACCTACGGTCTGATTTTCAACTCCGTGCAGGCCAATACGATCGCGGCGAGCGTGAAGGAAACCTTCTCGCTCTCGACCGAGATGAGCGGCATTGTGATCGCCGCAGTGACCGCTCTGGTGATTTTCGGCGGGATGACCCGTATCGCCAAGGTGGTGGGCTTTATGGTGCCGTTTATGGCTGGTGCCTATCTGCTCGTGGCCATTCTCGTGACGGTGATGAACATCACGATGCTCCCCGACGTGTTCGGCATGATCTTCCGCGCGGCCTTTGACTTTGATGCTGTCATGGGGGCGGGTATCGCCACGGCCATGATGACCGGTATCAAGCGCGGTCTCTTCTCGAACGAGGCCGGTATGGGTGCCGTGCCCAATGCCGCAGCTGCGGCTGATGCGACCCACCCGGTCAAGCAGGGTCTCGTGCAGGCGCTGGGCGTGTACTTCGACACGCTGCTCGTGTGTACCGCTTCGGCCATGCTGGTGCTTGTCTCGCCTGACTGGGCCACTTCCGGAAAAACCGGTATCGAGCTCGTGCAGCACGTGCTCCGCGGTCAGCTCGGCGGCTGGACCAGCTACTTTGTGACGGTTGTGGTGCTGTTTTTCGCTTTCAGCTCCATCATCGGCAACTACTTCTACGGTGAGATCAATATGGATTTCATCAGCCGCAGCCGTTTTGCACTGCCCGTCTTCCGCTTCTTCGTGGTGGTGATGGTCTATGTGGGTTCGGTCGCGAAGCTCTCCTTCGTGTGGGATCTCGCCGACCTCTTTATGGCCATGATGGCAATGCTCAACCTGGTGGCCATCGCGCTGCTCGGCAAGCGTGCCTACATTGCGCTCGATGACTATGTCCGTCAGAAGAAGGCCGGTGTGCGCAATCCCGAGTTTGATCCGGCAGTGATGCCGGACCGCACGGGTATCATGTGCTGGCCGCGCCACAAGGAAGAAGAGCTCGATCAGGACTGAGCGTCCTGAGTAACTGCGGTTAAAAAAAAGCGGGTGTCGCTAAAGGCGGCATCCGCTTTTATTTCAGGCTCGGTTTACATCAGAAAGTACGTGATGGCTGTCGAGGTGATGTACCCCAGCAGACACGGAATGGCAGTGCGCTTGACAACGGCCATCGGACTCACACCGGCAAAACCCGCGACAATAATCACCACACCGGCCACGGGCGAAATCGGGCGGATGGTTTCAGAGGCGATCTGCATCATCAGAGAGAGTTCGACGGGCGAAGCGTTAAAGCTCTGCGCAATGGTGGGCGCGAGCGGCACCAGCGAGGTGAAGGAGGCAACACCGGAGCCGGTGAGCAGCGTAACAAGACCGATCACAGCCGACATGATAAGTCCGGTGCCGCCCAGGCCGAGACCGGCATTCTTGGCGAAATTCACCAGCAGATCGACGAGCCCGGTATTCTGCAGGCCTTTGGCAAAAAGAGCGGCCACGAAAATCAGGCCCACCACGCTCGTGAGCATGTTGCCCATACCTTTGAGCATGGCGGCAGCGTCTTTGAAGACGGCAGCGGTATCGCGGCGCGTCGCCCAGTCAACGAGCAGTGCCACTACCCAGCCCATGAACATGGCGGTTGCCACGTCGAGCACAATTGTTTTGTAGACAAGCTTGTTGAAGATAAAGAGCAGAATGAGCGGTACGAGCGGCAGGATCGCGTAGTAGGCGGGCGTGTTTTTTGATTTCGCACCGGCTTCAATTTTCGAGAGATCCGTTTCGACCCAGCGGCCGGCCTCACGGTCACGTCTGTCCATGTATTTCTGCACAAAGAAGTGAGCAACCATAATCACCAGTGCACTCGGCACACAGGCAAGGAGCTGGTAGCCGAGCAGGTATTCCATCGGGTCGGCACCGGCGGTTTTGGCGGCAAGCACGGCGATTGCACTCGAAGGCGCATAGCTGAAGGCGAGTGTGGAGCCGAGCACGGCAGCGGCGGCCACGCCGGAAATCCCCAGACTGATGAGCACCGGATAGACGGACACGGCAAGCAGAAGCGCCAGTCCGGCAGCCGAGGTGACCACCAGACCGAGCAGGTGGCCGAGAATAAAGACGCCGGTGAGCACCACATAAGGCATGGCAAGTTTTTTAAGCGGATGCAGACAGATCGACACCAGACGGTCCGAGGCGCCTACCGCTTCCATGTAGGCGGCAAAACCGCCGGCCACCAGAATGATAAAGCCGGTGGCGGCAATCTGCGAGCGGCTCACCACACGCAGCAGCTCGAACACGTCAAAGCCGATAAAACCGGTGGACGGGGCGTTTTTCGGGAGGATCGCATCCATGCCGAAGACGACGGCCAGCGCGTTGAGCGCAAGCCCCGAGAGTAGAAGAACGATATTAACGTTGTAGTTTTTGTAAATTCCGTAGCCGGTCAGAATCACCACTGCGATGGCGATAACTGGCAGAAAACTGGTCATGGTCAACTCCTGAGGGATCAGTTCATGGCGCCGGTGCGACAGGCGCCTGAACGCAGAAATGATGTCCACCAGAATCCGGTCTGGTGTTTCAGTTGGTGAGTTTCCACGATTTTCGTGAAAATGCCCAGATCAGGACTGACCAAAGAATTTTGACAAAAAGTACAAACTCCTGCTCACTCACCGTTCGGGACGGTGGTCGACCTTCCGGCCGAGATACGGTTCGAGTGCAGCAGCACAGCGCTCGTGCAACTCGTCCATGTAGGCGCGGTACCACTCGATAAAGACCTGCACTTTCCTGAGTCTGGCCACTTCGGGGCGCACATAGATGTAGAGCTTTGTTTCCGGTCCCTCCCAGCCGGTGAGCACCGGGGTGAGCTCACCCGTGCAGACTTTCTGAAACGCATGCACCGTGGGGATACCCGGGTGAATGCCTGCGCCGAGAAAGGCGGCATTCTGAGCGGCAGCGGCCGAGTCAAAGAAAATTTCGTTACCCCAGCTGAGTGTACAGGTTTCGCCGTCCCGGCTGAGCTGGCGCACGAGCGGGCGCATGGGGCCGTCAAAGATAATGCCTGTGTGCTCGCGCAGGTCTCTCGGGTGCTGCGGTGTGCCGCGGCGCGAGAGGTAAAGCGGCGAGGCACACGGAATCTGGATGCCTTTTGCGTAATAAATCTGCACGATATTCGGGTGCAGCGGATCCGCACCGTAGCCCATCATGATGTCTAGCCGGCCTTTGGGTGTGTCGAAATTGAGCGGTGTCGAGCCGATATGCTCGTTGATTTTGAGATAAATCTCCGGGAAGCGGTTGTGAAAATCAATGATGAGCGGCAGGAGAAAGTTGTGCAGCAGCAGCGGCGGCAGGCCGATGTGAATGGTGCCGGCCATGGCGTTGGGATCGCGCTGCAGCGATTCGCGCAGCGCCCGGTGACCTTCAAGCATTTCGCGTGCGTAGCCGAGCGCGATTTCGCCGTTTTTGGTGAGTTTGAGCGGACGCATCGAACGGTCAAAAAGCGGCACTTTTCCGAGACTTTCCTCAAGACCCCGGATAATGCGGCTCACCGCCGAGGCATCCATATTAAGAATTTCACAGGCCTCACTGATACTGCCGGTTTCGGCGACACGGCAGAAGACCGCCCAGCTGTCCAGATCACGATCACGCTGCATACTGACACTGCACCATTTTGACAAAAATAACAAAAGACATTTGTTAGAGGAGCACTTTACACTAAAACGGCTATGGCGCACACTAGTGCAGAACGTTTTAAATGCGCATTGCGCCGTCTGGCGGCTGCAGACGCCTGCCGCCATTGAGATAGAGAGAATTTGCAATTGAGGAGAAAGGAATGACGCTTGGTACGCCTTCAACAGGAAAAGCCGGCATGGACTATGACGTTTCGCACTGGGAGGGTAGTGAGCCGCCGCGCGACGAGTTTTTCTGGCTCTCGCAGATCAACAAAGCCACGCTCGCCATTAATGCGCGCGAAGGGCTGCTGAGCGAAGCGGATGCACGGCGCTTTGCTGCCGGTCTCAAGTCGGTGATCGACGCGCAGTCGGTTTCAGGCAGTTTCCGTCCGAAGATGTTTGTCCGTTATGAGCCGCTGCTTATCAAGGCCTGCGGTATCGAGGTGACAAAAATGCATGTCGGCCGCTCGAGTCAGGACATGCATGCGACCTTTCAGCGCACCATTATCCGTGATCTGATTCTTGATTTTGTCCGTGCACTCAATCAGGTGCGCGCTGAACTCTACACGCTCGCCAAAGCGCACAGGAACACGGTGGCGCCGAGTTACACAAACGGCGTGGCCGCGCAGCCTGACACCATTGCCCATATGTGGCTCGGTCATCTGGCGGGGTTTTCCCGCGACGCTGAAATGCTCCGCCAGTACTACGACCGTCTCAACCGCTCGCCGATGGGCGCGACCGTTCTCAACGGCACGAGCTGGCCGCTCAATCGTGACGCGATGTCGGCGGCACTCGGCTTTGATGCACCTGTGGAAAACGCTTACGACGCGACAATGATTGCTTCGACCGATGTGATGGTGGAAACAGCGATGGTGCTCATCAATCCGCTTTTGCACGTGGTGCAGTTTATTCAGGATCTGATGGTGCAGTACTCGCAGTCAGAGCCGTGGATACTGGTGAGCGCCACCTACGCCTCCAGCGCGATGCCGCAAAAGCGCAATCCCGGTTCACTTATCGACATACGGCGCGATGCCAATGCCGTGCTGGGTGCGCTGCAGAGCGTGTTTTTCCGGGCGCACGGGATTACGCCGGGCAACTATGACGCAAAGGACGTGCAGATTAACGGCGAACTGGTCCGTGATGCAACCGTTGTGCTGCAGAATTTCTTCAGCGTTCTGCCGCTGCTCACAATTAATAAAGAGAGAGCGCTCGCAGAGCTTAACTCGGACTGGACCGCCTCGCAGGAGCTCGCCGACATCCTGATGCGTGAGCATAACGTGCCGTTCCGGCTCGGTCACCACATTGCCAGTGCCATGGTAACGCTCGCTCGCCAGGCGCACTACACGCCGCTCACGTTCCCGTACGCGGAAGTGCTCCGCCTGTACCGTGAAGGCTTTGAAAAGGAACCTGCAGCCGGAGCGCCGTCTGAATTCCCGCTCACTGAAGAGCAGTTTCACGCCGCACTGGATCCGGTGAGTATTGTGGCAAACCGCAAGACTGCCGGCGGTCCTCAGGAAAGCGCTATTGCTGTGCAGCTTGAGAGCGCTGCAGCGGCAATCAGCGCAGACCGCGACTGGCTGCAGAAGAAAGTGAAGGCGCTTGCGGCGGCTGAAAAAGCCACAGAAGAGGCGTTTGAAGCGCTTCTGTAGGCTCTGTGCGAAAAAAGCGTTCAGGTTGATTGAACGCCTGGCGCTGGTTTGTTAAGAAAAATACGGATGTTGGTTACTGCCGACATCCGTTTTTTCTTTCTTACGCGTGAAGCCGGTTGAGAAAAAGCTGTCCCCAGGGAGGGTTTTCGGTCTTTAAAACGACCTAGCAAAGAGCGTTTTAAATCAGGTTGCCAGGGTGGTTTGACGTCAGGAAAATTAGTTGAACAATACGGGAAGAAAAATATATCTATACCCTGTTTCTGAGTGTATTGTTGACATACGAGCTATTAAGAAGGTAATATCCGATCGGATTTATAAAAGTCACAATTTCAAATGTCAAAAATAATTCACGAGTCAAAACGCACTGTGCAACAGCGCTTCCGTGAAACTGATCTGATCTTGTGACTGGTCTGAAGTATTAATTAAAAGTAAATACTTCGTGTTTTAGTGACGAAATATCTTAAGAGTATCAATATTTTTGGTACAGATATCGTCAGTTCTTTTGTTTACCCGCCGGCGGGCGGCTCAGCGTTTTATTGAGCAGCCTGCGACTGATCAACATTGAGAATAACTGGAGTCTGTTCGATGACGCCGATGACCAAATCTGATAATCAGAAAACCTTCCGTCTTAAACCTCTTGTGACCGCCTGCCTTGTTGTGCTCAGCACTTCGGCCGTCAACACCTACGCGTATACACCCGGCTATTCGCCTGACGAAGTAACTTTTGATATTAAGCAGGAAGTCTACGATGTGAAGGACTGGGCCGGAAAGAATACGCGCAGTGAGCCGGGTGAGTCTGCAGCCACCGGGATTGATATTCGAGGCGCCTTTATCAAAGATGGTGAGACCGGTCACTACGATGTGTCGTTTGCCAAAAAACTCCTGGTGGAGTCCAGAGGTGAGACAGTCGGCAAAGCGATTGGTATCGAAGTTGACAGCATCGAAAACAGAGCACTTGAAGTGACTGCCGGAACAGTGGATATCACGGCGGCGGCATATGCTACAGAGAGTGGCGGGCTGGCAGCCTCTACAGGTCAGATCGCATACTCGGACGATTTACTCACCGTTAAAGGCGGCACGATTGATCTGAAGTCGGACTCCACTAAAATTGCTGTTACCACAGGTGTTCACGCCAGACTGGGCGGTACCATCAATACCGGAACCACCGACATTAAAACCTATGCCCGAACCACTGAGCGATCCTCCTCGACGGAAGCTCACGGGCTCGCTGCCGGTGAATACAACTCTCAGGATGGTAAATACTATCCGGGCCATATTGTGGTCACCAGCGACAAGATCACTGTGAAGGCCACAGTACAGACGGATAACCGTGCCTACTATTTCCGCTCTTTTGCAGCGAGAGCAAGTGAAGGCACACTGGTGCTAAATAACGCCGAACTGGTAGCCAGAACAGTGTCGGATGTTCCAAGGAACGCCTGGAGCGGAAATCTCGCCTACGGTGTGCTGCTCGAAGGCAACTCGACCTTCAAGATGAAGGACGGCTCTATTGATGCGGCAGCAACCGATCTCGCCGGCACAACCATGGTTGGTTATGCGCGCGGACTGCGCACGATCAGCGAAAGTGGTGGGCCCAGGAAAACGGTGGAAATCGGCAATGTAAACATCCGCGGGGAAGGTACTGATGCGCGTGCTGTTGAGATTAACTACGCTGATATGACCATGAGCGGCGGCAGTCTTGAAGCTGTTGCCCATGGAGACGAAAGCAAAATAGCAGCCGGTCTGCGGGCCCTTAAAACCTCCACGTTCGCCGCAACCGGTGCGCTTGATATCACGGCAAAGGCGGTTACTGACAGTGCCGCCGTTGGTGTGGAGGCAACCGGTGAAAATGTGACGGTTTCACTCGCCGGCGGCAGCGTCACTGCACAAAGCGAAGGCCTGGGACACGCCAAGGGCCTGGAGGCGACCTCCGGCGGCGCCATCACAAAGACCTCCGGGGATATCACCGTGACTTCCGGCGGCGGATTGGCTACCGGTATCCGGGTGCTCGACAATAAAGATGGTTTGCCGGGCAGTAAGGTGGCATTCGGCAGTGAAGAGAGCCACTCAAGTCTCAAGGTCGAAGGCGGCGATTACACATGGGGTGTTTTTGCCAAGAACTGGGATGTTGCAACTAGTGACGGCGTGGTGGCTACCGCTGAAATTACCAACACGGATATCAGCGCTGCCGCAAAAGACAGCTCGGATATGGTTCTTGCTGTGTACACCAGCAGCGGTGCAGTCAATCTGAAAGGCTCCTCCGTTTCAGTGTCCGCTCCGCAAAGCACCTCGCAGGTCTATGCGATGTATGCAGAGACGGAAAACGGCAAAGGTGTGATCAGTTCGACAGACACCACCGGGATTACCGGCGATATCGGTGCTGTAACGTCAGATGCCGAAATCAGTGTTGCCTTTGCTGACGGTGCAGCCTTCAGAGGCTGGACGAGAAGTGCCGGTGATCCGGCTGAAGAGTTTTCCGGTGCAATCGACCTTTCGATGGGTGCGGGCACCACATGGGAGATGATTTCCTCAAACGATCCTGTGCAGGCAGACGATGGCCGGTACGTGGCCACGGTGAGCTCGCTCGACATTGACGGTGCACATGTCTTCGTAGGTAACACAGCTGCCGGCTGGAAGGCCTCTCCGGCGTTTGCTGCCGCCTCCGCCCGGATGGCACCCACCGATGCTCCCGCCCAGCTTGAAGTGAAGAAGCTCTCGGGCAGCGGGAACTTCTACCTGCGCACCGATCTCGACAAGGATATCTCTGACAGCGTTCTCGTGACGGAGTCGCTCTCGGGCACCCACGGCCTGCATGTGAAGGCGAGCGGCGTCGAGCCGGTTGAAGTACAGACCGCAAGTTACCTTGCCCGCGCTGAGGCGTCTGTTGGTGCTGACCCTGCAGCGTTTAACCTCGCCAACGGTACGGACAACAAGATTGACCTTGGTACCTACACCTACAAGCTGATGACCTCCGAGCGTAACGGCGGTCAGGAATGGTATCTGCAGCGCACGAAAGAGCTCTCTCCCACCGCTGAGGCGGAGGCTGCGCTCTCGGGTTTTGCCGCCCAGTATGCGCTCTGGTACGGTATCCAGTCCGACCTTCGCAAGCGACTCGGTGAAGTGCGTTACGGCACCCGCACCGGTCTCTGGGGGCGCGCCTTTGCCGACAAGTCGCACCTGGAGGGCCTGGGCGGCACAACGTTCCGCCAGAAGGTCTACGGTGCCGGCATCGGCTACGACACGATTGCCGACGAGGACGAGGATACGATGTGGATCGTGGGCGGACAGGTCCGCTTCGGCTATGCCCGTCAGGACATCGGGGAGCGCGCCGACGGCAAGCTCCGCAGTCTGGGTGGTGTGCTCTACGCGACCTGGGTCGACAAGAAGGAGGGCTGGTATTCGGATCTGGTCGCCTCGATTGACCGCTTCCGTCAGAAGATCAATGCAACGATGCTCGACGGCACCGCTGTGTATGACAACCACAAGACCTACGGTCTGGGTCTCTCGATTGAAGTCGGCCGCAAGATGAACTTCCGCTACAGCAACGAAGGACGTGACTACTGGTTTGCCGAGCCGCAGCTGCAGCTCTCATACTTCTGGCTCAAGGGTGGCCACTACCGTGCCAGCAACGGTATGGAAATCGACCAGCACGGTATGGATTCGCTCAACGGGCGTGCCGGTATCGTGCTCGGCAAGAAATTCTCGACCGAGGGCGGCAACGGCCAGCGCTACTGGCAGCCGTATGTGAAGGCCGGTGTGAACCACGAGTTCCTGGGCGATCAGATTGCCTATATCAACGGCTTCCGTATGTCGTCGGATATCGGTACGCGCTTTTACTACGGCCTTGGCGTGGACTGGCAGGCCCGGGACGACCTGCGCTTTTACATGCAGGCCGAGCGTGAACACGGTCACCACTTCACCCGTGACTACAACATCTCTGCGGGTCTGAAGTGGGAGTTCTGATAAAAGAACCGGGAGGCGGCCTGAACCGCCTTCCGGCACAACAATAATCTGCTTAAACTCTGCCGCCCGTCCGGGCGGCTTTTTTTATCTGACTTTATCTGACTTATGCAGGTTTTCAAGGGGGCAGAACTCAGGCATACGCTATCAGCGGCTGTCAGCATTTCTATAACCACTGCCGGCCTGTCCGTCGGATTACCGACGTTCGGTGTAGAAACAGCCTGTACGGGATAAGCCTCCTCATCCATCAAGGATTACCTATAAAGTGGTAGAAAATTTGTTAAGTAATTGAAATATATAGGAAAATCCATAATATATAGGGGTTTACCCCATACCTCCCTAATGGCGTATTTCGCCATCCTTAAAACTTCCTTAAACTAGGGGACGATATAAAAGAGACTAGTGGGAGTAGTGTTTTCTGGTTCTGCCGGACCGGCTGACACATTCACGGCGGTCTTCTTTATACCAAACCTACCGTGCGACACACGGGACGTTATGCCAACACCCCACATTTCGCAACTGTTTAACCCCAAAGCTGAACAAAGTGAAATGACGTTGGAATCAGCGCGAGATGATATTCTTCACACACTCTCCGGTCAGCCGGCGGGCGGTGGAGAATTCCTCACTCTGGGCTGGATGCAATTAAATCCCCAAGGAGAAAACAATGACATTTCAAAATCTGAAGCCGTTAGCGCTCGCTGCCGCCCTTTTCGGGATGACGCTGAGCGGTTCGGTTTTTGCTGCTGATAACAACGTCTGTGCTGGCTGCCACGCCAACGTTGCCAAGGATCATGCCGGTGCTGTTCACGCTAAAGTGGGCTGCGTCAGCTGCCATAACGGTACGGAAGAGCATCTGAAGAACATCAAGGCCCGTCCGAGTACCAATATGGACCCCGCCAACTGCGGTGCCTGCCATCCGAACCAGTACAAGTCCCTCTTCACGATGAGCGATAAGGGTGCACGTCTTTCCAAGAAGGAAATGACGGGTCCCGCTCCCAACCCCTTCTTTGACCGCGCGCTCGGTACGCACGGCTTCACGAAGGAACACGACGAACCGCGCGGACACGCCATGATGGTCATCGACCAGTTTGCTGTGGACCGTGCCTTCGGCGGTCGCTTCCAGCCCAAGGACGGCTGGCTCTATTCCACGCTGCCTGACGGCAAGTCCTACAAGGCCTGGGATGTGCTCAAGGATCTGGAACCTGACAGCAACGGTCAGAAGGTCTTCAAGCCCGGTACGGCTACGGCTGCCAACGCCGTGTGCTGGAGCTGCAAGTCCACTGACGCGATGCTCGACTGGGCCTACATGGGTGACAAGGTCGACGGTGCCAAGTTCAACCGCGGCTCCGATCCTGTCCAGCTCGTTCGTAATGTTCAGCACGCCATCAACTGCAACTTCTGCCACGATCCTCACAGCGGCAAGCCCCGCATCCAGCGTGATGCTCTGATTGACGCCATGAGCCGTGAAGATGATGCCAACGTCTACAAGACCATGGCTGCCAACCCCACGACGGTTAGCGTTGTGGACGCCGGTGTTCGTGGTTTCACCCGCAAGCTCGGTTTCCTCGGTCGTTCTGACTCCCGCCTGATGTGCGCCCAGTGCCACGTCGAGTACGTCTGCAACCCCGGTATCGATGCCAAGACCGGTGAAAAGATCGGCTTTGACAACCGTCTGACCAACCACTTCCCCTGGAAGAACGCTGATCAGATCGAAGCCTACTACGAAAAGGTCGGTTTCCGCGACTTCAAGCATAACCGTACGGGCGCTCTTCTTGTGAAGATGCAGCATCCCGACAGCGAAACCTTCTTTGGTTCCGTGCACGACAAGGCCGGTGCTGAATGTGCCACCTGCCATATGCCCAAGGTCAAGGATAAGAACGGTAAGACCTATACCCTGCACTGGGCTACCTCGCCGAAGCACTACATCAAGGAAACCTGCCTGACCTGCCACAAGGACAAGTCTGAAAAGCAGATGGTTACCGCTATCGACACGATGAAGAACCACTTCCGCGGCAAGCTCCGTGAAACCGAAGCCCGTATGGACGACATGTTCGATGCGTTCGATATGGCCAAGGTTGCCGGTGTGGATGAAAAGGTGCTCGATGAAGCCCGCAAGCTTCACTCCACCGCTCACCTCAACTGGGAATACTGGACTGCTGTGAACGGCGCCTACTTCCACAACCACGACATGGCTGTGCGCAGTCTCGCCAAGGCTGCCAAGGCTGCTCAGGATGCCTCCAACCTCCTGCGCAAGGCTGTGGATGAAAAGAACGCTCAGAAGAAGTAATCTGATTCGTTCAATGGTCTGAAACAGACTGACGGGCAGAATTTCTCCACGAAGTTCTGCCCGTTTCAGCATTTTTTAATACGTATCTGCGACAATAGCGCGCCCGCCGGAGATTCTCTCCGCTCACTTTCCTCGCAACACGGGATACTTCTGAAGGAATGCCTCGATGACAACCGATGAGATTATTCTTTACTCGCTCTTTGTCGTGATGACACTGATCGCCATGGCGTTTGTGGTCCCCACGCTTATGCGCGTCAGTGAAAAGCATCAGCCGCGCGAGGAGGCGCTCGAGCACAGGGAGGCGCTCTCGGCCGCACTGCGCGAAGAGAAGCAGCGGCTCGATGAGGATCGTCGCCGGGGGCTCGTGAGTGAGGCGGACCATGCGCTGATGATGGAGGATCTCGAACGCCGTGCGCTTGAAGAGAGTGCGCAGATCGAGTCCGCAGAGACCTCCCGCACATTTTCGCCCGCGATCGTGATCGGTGCTGTGGCGGCGCTTTTTGCCGTCGTGACCATCATGGGCTACGGCCTCAAAGGCTCGCCTGAACTGATGCGTCTTGCCGACGATCAGCGCGTGCTCGAAGGCACTGCCAACGTCGAACAGCTGCAGATCTACCTCAAGGATAACCGCCGTGATGGCCGCGCCTGGGTGCTGCTCGCGCGCAAGCTTGCCGAGAAGGACGATTTTGCCGGCGCCGTGAATGCCTACCGCACCGCCCGTGAGGTGATGACGAAGGTGCGAAACGACCCCTCTGTGACGCTTGAGATGGCCGCAGCGCTGCTCACCACCCACAACCGTAAGGACACCGCCGAAGCGCTCCCGCTGCTTGAGGAGGTGCATAATATGCGGCCCGAGGACGTGCGCATCACACAGCTTCTGGTGATGGCAGCCACGGATCTCGAAGAGTGGAAGCGCGCCGCCGATGCGATGGAGTCGCTTCTGATGACGATGTCCCCGTCAAGCCCCGACTATATGGAGGCCCGCGAGATGCTCGACAGGCTGCGCCGCGTTGAAAAGGCCACCGCTGAAAAAGAGGCTGGCGCAGCGCCTGCCAAATAATAAGAAAACCCGCCGTTTTTTGAGGACTGGCGGGTTTCCCTTTTTTGGGTAAACGGTCTGCGTGACGCTTCAGCCTCTGAAAGGCACGGCCACCGTGGGAGCGCCGTCGGTAAAGCGCGGCCAGGGATAGCGGGCAAAGCGTCCGGTGAGCGCCGCTTCAAGAAAGCGCATGTCGCGCTCGAGAATCACCAGCAGCTCGTCACGCTCGTCGTGCACCTGCATGAAGACATGTGCGCGCAGGAGTGACTGCGCAAAGGCGCTCCAGGAGGCAAAGCGCACGCTGGCCTCGGTGACCACCCGTCTGGCGTAGTTGAGCGTCTCGGCCTGACTGAGCATGCCCGCATCAAGGGCGAGCACCAGAAGCGAGAGCGCGTTGCTGAGCTCGAGCGCCCGCACGCTCGTCCAGTCGGCAGAGTCCCGGAAATAGTCCACCATCATACGGCGCCGCGTGTAGGCCCTCTCGGCCTCACGGTCGGTGCTGCTTGCCTGAAAGCCGCTCCAGCCGAGCGTGTTCTCGTCCTTGAAAAGCCGCTTGACGCTCGGGACATCGGTGAGTTTGCGGTAGAGCCGGGAGACAGGGTTGCCTTCGGTGATGTGCAGAAACTGCTCTTTGAAGTCCTGCGGCGACATAATGCCGAGCTCGGTCGAGAGAATATGCAGGATTTCGTAGTCAGGGATGGGACTTTCGGTGGCAAAGCCTTTGCTCATGAGCGAAAAGGCGGCCATCTCGCGGGCGATCGGATGCCAGGCGTAGCCCGCCCAGGGCTCCTCACGCACCGTGGTGTTGAGTCCGGCGAGCCGATTTTCGTGCGCCTTGAGCACACCGAACACCTCCACCAGATCGGGGGTGGGGGTAAGCAGTTCAAGCGTATTGTCGTCGTCAAACATCATGATTCTTTATTCTGCCCGTGAGAGCCTGCGAAAACCCTCTATAGTATACGGAATTTCATGCCGGCTTTTGCGGCTCAGGCCGCCACAAGCGTCATCTCGCAGGGTGTCTGTTTGCAGTGAAACACCGCCCGGAACGTGTCACCCGCGCTGTCGGTGAGAAGCAGGTCATCGGGCCGGAACAGGGCGCGATCGTCCGCTTCGAGCAGCTCCGGAAACGCCTTGAGCATCTTCGGGCAGAGTTTGAGTGTGGCGCGGATGCAGTGCCGGCACGTCATCAGTGCGGCGTCTTTGACGGGCACAATCTCAAAGGCGGCCTGAAGCACTTTCGCGCCGTGCTGCTCGTAAAAGGCCCGGGCGGCGGCATTGGCGACGTTGGCGCTGTAGTTGAGATAGCGCTCGGGGTAGGGGGCGGCCTCGTCGACCGGGGCTCTGCCCGTGCGGGGCTGTGCGCGCACGAGCGCCTCTTCGAGCGCGGCCGCGGCACGGCGGCGCAGATCGTTGGCGATCGAGGCGGGCACAAACCCGGTCTCGCCCATAAAGTCAATGGCGCATTCTGTTAGCGAAAAGGGTGTGTCGCCCGTCTTCATGAGGTTGGCGACAAGCGAGGCACGGTTTTTCTCCGCGTCCTTTGGCGTCTGGTGCGCAAACGGTGCGCTCGCACTCGCGCACTCGCCGGCAGCCGAGAGGGTGAGCACAAACCCTTCGGGCGTGCTCTCCCAGCAGGCATCCACCGGGATGCGGCGCTCGGCCGTGCGGCCGGCCATCAGTCGCGCGAAGGCCTGGTCACGGTTGCGAAGAAGCACACTGCCGCGGCTGAGCCCGGCGGGGGTGGTTTTAAACCTGAGCGCAATGCGAAGGCGTCCGCCACGGAGCATCTCCACGCCGTTGACCGAGAGCCCCTGCAGCTCCCCGTGATCATCGAAGTACGTCAGCCCGTCGCCGTTGGCAAGACTTACGCCGCCTTCGGGCGCAAGCGTGAGAAAGCCGGGGCCGAAATCCGTGACGCGCCCGACGGGCTGGCCGGCGTTTTTCGGCGTGGCGATATCCACGAGCGTGTAGGGCTTGTCGTACTCGCGGCCGTGAATAAAGTACTCGGTCGAGCCGCGGTTGAAACTCTTTTCCGGATCGGGGGTGAACGTGAAGGTGCTCACGCCGAGCGAGGAGCGCTGCCACTCGCGACGCCGCGCAAGGATGCGGTCAATCTCGCCGCGGTAGTACGCGGTGATGTTCTTGACGTACTGCATGTCCTTGAGACGTCCTTCGATCTTGAAGGTGTTCACCCCGGCCTCCATCATCGCCTCGAGATTGGCCGACTGATTGTTGTCCTTGAGACTCAGTACGTGTGCGCTTTTGGCGAGCACCTGCCCGTCGAGCGTTTCCACATCGTAGGGCAGACGGCAGAACTGGGCGCATTCGCCGCGGTTGGCGCTTCGCCCCGTCATCGCCTCCGAGATGTAGCACTGCCCGGAGTAGCTCACGCAGAGCGCCCCGTGAATAAACGCCTCGATACGCGCTGTGCTGAGTCTGGCGCGCACGCGGGCAATCTCCTCAAGACTCAGCTCACGCGCGAGCACGACCTGCGAGAATCCGGCCGCCTCGAGAAAAGCGGCCTTCTCCGGCGTGCGGATGTCACACTGGGTGGAGGCGTGAAGTTCAATGTCAGGCAGCGGCCCCATCAGCAGGCCCATGTCCTGGAGAATCAGCGCATCAATGCCGGCCCCGGCCGCGCGGAACGCAAGTTCGCGGGCCTCGGGGAGCTCGGTGTCGGTGAAAAGCGTGTTGAGCGCCATGAACACACGGGCATGATAGCGGTGTGCGTACTCGCAGAGCCTTGCAATCTCTTCGAGCGAGTTGCCGGCGTTGTGCCGTGCACCGAAGGCGGGACCGCCGATATAGACCGCATCCGCGCCGTGGTCAATCGCGGCGATACCGGTGTCGGCATCTCTGGCCGGGGAGAGCAGTTCAATGCTTTGGAGCGTAATCATGGCGCAAACGGGTTACTTCTGGGAGTTCTGTTTGATAAAGTCGGAAAAACTCGGTGCGATACCGTAGCGTTCAGGATGCTTCGGACCGATCTGCGAGCAGCGTTCGATCTTGAGGAATTCGGCGAGCTTTTCGTCGCCCGCCCGCTTGGCAAAGCTTGCGGCCGAGGACTGGTTGTCGGTGCAGTAGTCACGGTATGCCCCGGCGCGCAGCAGCACCTTCACCGCCTCGCGGTTCGGGCGGCGCGCGGCCATCATCAGCGGCGTCACACCGGCCGAGGTCTGCGCGTTCACATCAGCCCCGGCCTTGAGCAGCCGTTCGATGAGCGCAATGTTCGCTTCGGTTGCCGCATAGTGCAGCGGTGTCCAGCCTTTGGGGAGGTTGACGGCGGCCCCGCGCGAGAGCAGGGTTTCCACGTCGTCCTTACGGTTCTTGATCACCGCCATCATCAGCGGGGTTTCCCCGAATTCGTTGGGCTGGTTCACGTCAAGGAGCTCGTTTTCAAGCAGTGCCTTCACCACGAGCCACGCGTCCGAGCGGTAGGCGTAGGTGAGAAGCGTGTCCTTGTTGGGAAGCACCAGATTGGGATTCATCCCCTTGGCGATAATGTCCTTGACGGTGTTGACGTCACCGATCATCACCGCACGCTGGATGCGGCTGATGTTGGCGCCCATTTCATTGAGTTCGTCCTGCGTCACCACGGTGCCGTCCGGGCCCGTGAGCGGCGCCGTGCCGGCGGCTCCTTCGGGAAGGGCGGCACTGAGCGTGCCGCTCATGAGAAGGGCGGCAGCAAGAAGGGTGAGGGTAACGCGGGGTTTAATCATGAAAAACTCCTGATTGTGTCTGTTGTGTTAAGCCTGCTGCGCGCTCAAGCGGATACCGCGAACGCAGGCGGCAGGCAGACCTGTTAGTGTGTTTTTGCTTTTCCTTTCAGAAAAGCGATGTGCAGTTCGGGCGATTTCAGCGCTGTGCAATATCCGCCGGCAGACCGAAAAACCGGATGGCTGTTGCCGTGGTGACACGCGCCACCTCGTCAATGGGGACATCCTTCACCTCGGCCGCCACTCTGGCGATATAGGGCACCATGGTCGGCTCGCAGCGTTTCCCGCGCAGCGGCACCGGCGCCATATAGGGCGAATCCGTCTCGAGCATAAAGTCTGTGAGCGAGAGCCCTGCACACACCTCACGCAGCGCGTGATTGTTTTTGAAGGTGAGTGACCCGGTGAAGCTCACGAGCCCGCCGGCGGCAACCGCCCGCCTGGCCGTGTCCAGATTGTGCGAGTAGCAGTGCAGCACAAACCCCATGTCGCCCGCATGCATCGCTTCGAGAATATCGAGCGCCTCGGGTTCCGCGTCACGCGCGTGAACCACCAGCGGTTTGCCCAGATGGCGCGCCGCCTCGATATGCATGCGAAAACGGTTGCGCTGCCAGTCAAGGGGCTCTTTGCACCAGTAAAAGTCTAATCCAGTCTCGCCCACGGCCACGATACCCGGGTGCGAGCAGTGGTGAACAATCGTATCCGGGGTGGTTTCCTCGACGTTTTCATACTCCGGGTGCAGTCCCCAGGCGCCAAAGAGCACCCCGGGATGCGCGTCAAGGAGCGCGGTGAGTTTCGGATAGTCCTCCTCGTCACAGCCGATCACCACGCCGGCGACGACCCGTGCGGCCTGCATGCGGCGGAGCATCTCCTCACGGTCGGCGTCAAAATCGTCTGCCTCGATATGGCAGTGCGTGTCAATCAGCGGGAGCGATGTCAGGGCAGTGATATCGGTAACGTTCATCGGAAAAAATAATATTTGAATACTAAATAGAGAAAATTCGCATCATTTTGCGCGTGCGCGAGCCCAAAGTCCAGCCAGAACGAGGTACAAAAGCGTCTGCAGCGCCATCTCGGCGAGGTAGGGCGAGACGGCCGCTATCGTGGCGCCGTCCTGAGAGAGCGCGACAATACTGCGAATCCCGGGTGTGGAGGGGAGCAGGTGAGCAAACACTTCGGTCGCAAGCGTGGTGATATTCTCCGCGGGCCAGATCGCGCCCGAGATAAAGACCGCCGGCGCCGAAAACATCACGATGGTCTGGGTGCTGTAGTGATTGGTGCCCACGACGAGCCCGATGAGCAGCGACATCGCCACGATGTCCGCCGTAAAGAGCAGACCGGCGAGCAGCACGCCGGGCGCATTTTCCATGCTCCCGTACTCGTTCATCGTGAAGTCAAACCCCTGCATGTACCCGAACCAGAGAAGGGCGATGAGCCAGAACGCGGCAAAGACCGCGCTGCCAAGCCGGGCGGGGTAAGTGAGCGCCAACCCGATAAACCCGCAGCTCTTGGGGCGGGTGAGCCAGGCGCCGACGCTGAAGGTGACCAGCATAAGCATGATGGCCTGCAGAATCACCGGCGCGACCACCGGCACGGTGTAGTTGCCGTAGCCGCCGATCTCGTTGAAGCGGTAGATGATCTCGGCATCCGCCGCGGTGAGCCGGTCCTCCCGACCGAGCACCTCCGGGGGCATCCCTGAGAGGTAGACACCTGCGGCGGCGAGCTTTCTGCCCGAATTGGTCACAAGCCCCGAGACCGCACTCTGCACGGCGCGCCCCTTTACCGGGAAGGCGCCGTTGGCGCGGATATGCACCGTGGTGTTTTCTCCGCGGGCGAGCGCAGTCTCAAACCCGGAGGGAATCGTCACCACGACGCTTGTCACCTCCCGCCGGTAGAGGTCATCGGCCTCGGCCGGGTTGGCAAGCACGCCGAGGAGCTTCACCGTCGGGGAGGCATCAAGGTCGCTCACAAAGCGCCGCGAGCTGCTGCTCTGATCAAGGTCGAGCACCACTGTCGGAATATGTTCAATCTGCTGGTTGCTGTAGGGCCAGGCGTAAAAGACCAGATAAAACCCCACGGCGACGAGCGCCACGACAAACGTGTCACGCGAAAGCGACACGCGGCGCAGGGTTGAGAAAAAGATTTTTGAGTATGTCCACCCGTCAGTGTGCTCTGCGGGGCGCTGCGGGCGGGACTTTTCCTTTTGCGCCCAGAGCCGCAGCCGCCATGCGTAGAGCGGCACCCCGGCTGCGAGCGGCAGAATAACAAACAGACCGAGCACGCCGATTGAGCTGAGTGTATGGTCAGGCGGGGAGTCGAGCACCATGCACTGGCCCTGAATGGCGAGGTAGTGCGTGAGCGGCAGAAGGTTGCCGAAGAACGTGGCCCCGGGCGTCATCGCCTCAAACGGGTAGGAGAAGGCCGTAAACGGGAAGGTCGGGGCAAAGACGGCCACCGCGCCCGTCATGGCGATCACCCAGGTGAGCGAGAGCGAGGTGACAAAGAGCACAATCGAGGCTGCTGCCGCCATCAGCACGACGCTTGCCGCGAGCCACAGCCCGAGGCTCCCCGCAACGCTCCAGCCGGCAAACCCGCCGAAGTAGGCGACCCAGGCGGCGGCAATGAGTGAGTAAATACTCACCCAGGGAAGCAGTTTCCCGAGCGCAGCGGCAGCGGGGCAGTTGCGGGCGAGTTTGAGAAGCTCGCCTGCGCTGCCGTCGCGCCACTCGCGAACCAGCACGCCCGCGACCGTAATGGCGAGCCCCAGTGCGAGCAGCCCCGGCACGAGCGTGGCGACAAGATAGCGGTTGAAGTTAAAGGCGGGGTTGCCTTCAAAGAGAATGTCAGGCTCCTCCACGCGCAGATGCTCCGCGGTTGCGGCGAACGTGCCCTGGCGCAGTTTCGTGAGCGCCTCGGCGGCCCGTTCGCGTTTGATGTCGGCGAGCGCCAGTTTGAGGTCCACCTCAAGGATGGTGCCGATGGCGTAGTAGCTCTTATTGATGGCGATACTGAGCGGTTCGCCTTCGCCTGTGGCTGTTTTCTCCGTGTAGTGAGCAGGAATGAGAATGCTCGCATACACGCGTCCGGCTTTGAGGGCACGGTCGGCCGCAGCGGGTGAGGGGTAACTCACCGGTTCAATCGAGGGGATGGACTCAAAGACGGAGACCACGCGCTGCGCCTCGGCGCCCGCGTCAAGATTGACAACGGCCACCGGGAGCCCCTGCATGAGCCCTTCGGAGAAGATCGATCCGACAAGCACAACCCAGAAAACAGGCAGCACAATGCCCGTCACCCACTCGAGCGGGCGGCGGACAAGCCCCCGGACTTCCGCGAGGGCAACCTCAAAGAGTGCAGACCAGAACGTGAGCATGCGGCGGTCCTGCGCTTTACCTGAGGCTTGCGCGCTCAACAATCACGCTCATCCCGGGGCGGAGACCTTCAACGGGGGCACCCGGGCGGGCGCGCACTTCAAAGGTTCTCAGGTCGTAGCCCGAGTTCTGGCGTGTGGCGCGCCACGTGGCATAAGTCCCGCGCGGGTTGAGCCAGCTCACCTCGAGCGTGATCTTTCTGTCGAGCGCCGGCACGAAGGCTTCAAACTTCGTGCCCTTGGCGAGGTGCCGGAGCTCCTCTTCACGCACATTAAACACCACCCAGGTGTCCGAGAGATCGGTCACCATCACGATCGGGAAACCGGCCGGCGCAACTTCGCCCGTCTTCATCACGACGCGGGTCACCTCACCGGCGGCGGGGCTCTTCACAACACTTTCCGAGGCGAGGCTTTCGACTTCGCTCACGCCGCCGGCGGCCTGATCAACGAGCGCACGGGCGGCAGCCTTTTCCTCCTTGCGGGCGCCTTCGCGCACGGCAGAGAGTTTGGCGGCCGCGGCCGTGGTGAGTTCACGCGCGGCGGCGAGCTGCGCGCTCACCTCATCGTGGCGCTGTGCGGAGACAAGCCCCTCTTTGAAGAGCGCATCAATGCGGTTATAGGATCTGGTCGCGAGGGTGAGGGCGGCACGGGCGCGTTCATAGTCCGCCTCCGCAGCCTCTTTCTCCTGGATGCGCGCGCCGTTCTGCGCCATCGAGTCCTTAGCCTGCGCGGCTTCTTCCTGGGCCTTTACCTGACGCAGTTTGGCGCTGATTTCAGGAATGGAGATCTCGGCGACCATGTCGCCTGCCTTGACCATATCGCCTTCCCGCACGGTGATCTTCGTGAGCCGCCCGGGAATCTTCGCGGCCACCGAAATCGTGTTGGCGTCAACCATCCCCTGCAGCGGCACGGGGGCGGGGTTGAGCGAGAGCCAGATACCGCGGCCGATAAAGCCGAGAATGCCGAGCGTCACAATCAGCCCGATCACGAGCGGGAGTTTGCCCGGGGCGCGTTCCTTGTCATCCATTTTTGTGTTTTCTTCTGACATACGTTGAATTCCTCTTCGATACGCTTTACCTGACGCTCACCATGTCAGGCCGGGAGAGAGAGGCGAAAAAATCATCCATCCGGCCGGCTGTCGCGTGCAGCATCGCCCAGCTCACCACGAACTGATACGCGGCCACGCGCCGGGACACTTCGGCAGCAAGGCGCTGCGTGCGCGCGATGTCCACGTCGTTTGCCGTTGAGAGCCCCTCGGCGAAGGCTTTTTCGCGAAGCCGCAGGTTCTCTGCCGCAAGCGCCACGTTGCTCCCGGTGGAGAGATATTCGTCGCGGTACTGCACAGCACGCAGGAACGCGGTCTCCACCGCTGTTCTGATCTGATTGAGCGCTTCGTCGCGGGCGGCCGAGGCGCTGTCAATAAGTGCCGAGGCGGCCTCGATTTTGCTCGAGCGGTCCGTGTTGCTCCAGAGCGTGAACGTCACACCGATGCCGGCGATCCAGTCGGGTTCGGTAAGCGAGAGATAGTGTTTGATGAGGTTGCGCGAGCCGAAGGCGAAAACCTTGGGTTTGAAGGCGGCATGCGCGGCGGAGAGCCCCGCATCGGCCTGCTGCCGCAGCGACTGCACGCGGCGCAGCACCGGGGAGTTTGTCTCGGCGCGAAGCTGCCACTCTGAGAGTGTGCCGAGCTCACCCGTGAGCACAAAAAGCGGGGTGCTCAGTGCCGGGACCTCAGCCTCACGCAGCGCGCCGGCGAGTTCCGCGCCGGCGACCTGCGTGCTGGTGCGCGCCCGGTCATATTCGCGTTTGGCGGTGTCGCGCGCGACCTCGACGGCAAGCCGCTCGAGCTTTGAGATCACCCCTCTGGCTTCAAAGCGTTTTGCCTTTTTAAGCTCGTCCTCCTGATCGGCGAGGGTGGATTGTCTGAGTGCCTCAATACTGCGCGCGAGCTGCACACCCCAGTATTTGGCGGCGAGCTGCGCATCGAGTGTGGCAAGACGGATATCCCGGTCGGCCACGGTCTCGGTGACGCGTTCGGCGAGCACACGCTTTTGCGCATCAATGAGCCCGCCCGTGTACAGGGGCCAGGTGGCATCGAGCGTGAGTCGCGGGCCGTCGAGCTTGGTTTTCACGTCGATCGTGAGGTTGGAGAGATTGTGCGAGAGTCCGCCCAGGAGCGGCGCGATCGCCTGCTGCATGGGGGCGGGCATCTGACTGACGCCGGCCTTGAGCGAGTTGCCGACGTTACTCATCGCGTCTCCCATCTCAAGTTCCATCGTTTTGGTGCCGTAGACCTGCTTGAGGGTGAGATCGACCCTGGGGCCGCCGAGCATTTTCGCGGCGTCCGACTCGTGCTGCGCACGGGCGATCTGCGCATTGTCGGCGCGGAACACATCAGCTCTTTCGTGGTAGAGCACGCGCGCATCGGTAATGCTCAGCGGTGCGGCTGCCGCGGCGGCCGCCTGGGCGGCGCAGGCAGAAAGGACGGCGAGCAGAAGGGATAACTTTTGCATGTTCGAACTGTTCCGGGACGGGCACGCGCGGCACGGTGCCCGCTCAAAGGCGTTGCACGGCAGGCTGCGCAGGTGCCGGCAGAACCGGACCTGGTGGAGAAAACGTTTTCAAGACTGATATCTTATCAGCACTTTCCGTGCTCTGGATAGTGCCAAAGCGCATCGGCCTCAATGCCGAACACCTGTGCGGGACGATCGCGTTAAAATGGATGGCATCTATTCGAAATGTTTTTCGCACTCAGAACACCCCGTTTTGCCGGTGCCCAGAGTGCGGACAGAGCAACTTGAAAAGGAACAGCCTGAATGCGCTACAGTGACATTTATACAGAGGCCCCTGCCAATCCTGATACCGCCGCCGAACTCGGCCCGCTCGCTCCGCTGCCGGGGACCTGGCGCGGCAATGACGGTGTGGACACTCATCCGCAGGCCGACGGCCCGGAAACCGAACCCTACCATGAGCAGTGGAAGTTTGAACTGCTCGATCCCCAGAACAACGGTCCGCAGGTGCTCTACGGCATGCGCTACCATGTGGCGATCACCAAGCCCGGTGAGCTCGCGGCGTTCCACGAGCAGGTCGGCCACATTCTCTACGAGCCCGAGACGAACAAAATTTTCATGACGCTCTCGATCCCACGCGGCCAGGCCGCGATGGCGGTGGGCGAGGCCAAACCCGGGGCGAAATCCTTCACGCTTCGCGCCGTGCGCGGCAGCACCGAAAACGGCATCGTCTCAAACCCCTTCCTTGAGGAGGCGTTCAAGACCGTGGCCTGGGAGATCACCTTCACGTTTAACGAGGACGGCACCTTCGACTACGAGCAGACCACGACACTCGTGATCCCGGGTGAGGAGAAGGGGTTCAAGCACACCGACCGCAATCACCTGCATCTGGTCGCCGCGGCCGCCCCCAATGCGATGATGATTGATGAGGGACTCCTGAACCGCAATCCGCGCTAAAGCGCAGCCGGACCGGAAAGTGCACAGACAGGCTCTCCGCTAAAATGGAGAGCCTTTATTTTGTATACAGTTTTGTGTTGAAATTTTAACTTTTATTCCCCTCCGGAGAGCGCCTCTTGTCTCCGGCTGTGCCATACTCAGAAAACATTTCTCTCACTTTCACAACAAAAACGCATTCTCTTGTTATGACGCGCTCTTTCACCAAGTTTGTTTTTGCGCTTGCCGCCGCAGCCGCGGCGCTCTCTGCCGTGCCGCTGGAGGCGAAAACGCCCGCTGAAGTCCGTGCGCAGTGCCAGCGTGAGCACCGTCCCTGTGTCGGGCTTGTTCTCTCCGGCGGCGGCGCTCGCGGGTTTGCCCATGTGGGCGTACTGAAAGTGCTTGAGCGGCTCCGTGTCAAGGTCGACATCATCACCGGCACCTCCATGGGCAGTATGGTGGGCGGCGCGTACGCAGCGGGCTACACCGCCGGTCAGCTCCAGGAGACGATCGAAGGGGTGGACTGGAAGCGGATGTTTGCCGCGCGAACCGACCGTGAGGAGCTGCCCTGGCGTCAGAAGCGCGACGACTATGTGAATCTCTCCAACAGCTCGATTGTGCTCACGAAAAAGGGCGAGGTGCTCCTGCCCGAGTCTCTGGTGCCAAGCCAGGAGCTCAACCTCTTTCTGGAGAAAGAGACCGGGGTGGTCAACCACATCACTGACCTGAGTGAACTTGCAATCCCCTTTGCCGCCGTGGCCACGAACCTTGTCACCGGCCGGCCGGTGGAGCTGCAGACAGGCATTAATCTCTCGACGGCCATGCGCGCCTCGATGTCGGTGCCGGGGGTATTCGCCCCGGTGACGATCGGTGACAAGATGATGGTCGACGGCGGTCTCGTCGATAACCTGCCGGTGGATCTTGCGCGGCGTATGGGTGCCGATGTGGTGATCGCGGTCAATGTCGGCACGCCGCTTCTCAAGCGCGAGGAGCTCTCGAGCGTGGTGATGGTGATGGGACAGATGGTCAACATTCTCACCGAGCAGAACGTTACGCGCTCGATCGCCTCTCTGAAGGACACCGACATTCTGATCACGCCGGATCTTGCCGCCTTTGACAGCACCGAGATGGAGCGCGGCAGCGAGATTATCGAGGCCGGTCGCCTTGCGGCCGAAGCGGTGGCAGACAGACTCGAGAAATTCTCTGTTCCCGAGGTGAAAGACTACGTCGCCTGGGAGCGCGAGCGCCAGACGGCGCTGCTGCCTGAAACACGCAAGAAGGAGCACCTCGTGAGTGAGGTGCGCATCGAGGGGCTCACCTACGTCAATGAGAAGACGCTTCTCAATGAGCTTGCGATCGATACGAGCAAGCCGGTCACCAACGAGCAGATTGAGGCGAGCACGCGGCGTATCTGGGCCGACGGCAACTTCAGCAACATCCGCTACCGCTTTGAACCGGCGCAGGACGGCAGTTCCATTCTCGTTTTTGAACCAAAGGAAAAGCGTCCGGGCTTCTCGAGCATCCGCATCGGCGGCTCTGTGCAGACCGACTTCCAGAGCTCACAGTCCTTTAACGTGGTGTTCGGACACACCTGGGGATGGCTCAACGACTGGGGCGGGGAGTGGCACAACGAGCTGCAGGCCGGTGAGGTCAAGCGCTTCACCAGCGAATTCTTTCAGCCGCTCGGTCCCACGTCGATGTGGTTTGTGCAGCCGCACGTCGAGTACCTCTGGCAGCCCTACGATGTGTACCGTCATAACGAGGCCATTGCCCGGTTCCGTAACGAGCAGCTCGAAGGCGGGCTTGATCTTGGCTATGCGCTCGGGCGCAACGGCTACATCAAGGGGACCGTGGGTTATATGAGCGCCAAGGCCAAGCGTGAGATCGGGGAGCTCGATAATGCGCGCCATCCGATTCACTCGCCCTATATCAGTGTCGAGTTCGCGCACGATACGCTCGACAATGTGAACTTCCCGACTCGCGGCAGTTACATGACGGCGAAATTCCAGCGCCTCTTTGACTCCTCGATCGGGATCACCAACCAGACGCTCTTTCACTTCTCGGGCCGCTGGCCGTTCTCGGCAGGCCCCTGGACCCTGATGGCGAGTGCCGACTGGGGTAAGGCCGCGCTTGACAACGTCTTCTCAATGGGCGGCGCGCAGCAGATGACGGGCTCCCCCTACAACCGCTGGACGGGCTCGAACCTGCAGTGGGGCAGCCTGCAGCTCTCGCGCAACATGTCCGATGTGGTGGACTTCCGCGGCAATCCGGTCTGGGTGGGCGCGAGCTACGAAATCGGGCGTGCCTGGAACAACGGCGAGGATGACTGGGCGGACACCAACGACAAGTCCTTCCACCACGCCCTGGGCGCGTATATCGGTGTTGACAGCGTGATCGGTCCGCTCTACCTGATGACGGGCTACACGTTTGACGTGGGCGCAGGGGTGTACTTCTTCTGGGGACACCCGATGTAGGCGTGAAGCTAAGAGAAAAGCCGCTCGTCTGGGAGCGGCTTTTTTTGGCGGTTAACGGCGCCGGCGTTCAGGCCGCAGCAGACGGTGCCGCGGCGGAACGATCATCGGACGGCGGGGGCCAAAGACCGGCGCACGGTGCCTTCAATACGGACGCCAGAAGAGAAACATCGGCGTGTTGAGATAGTTTTCCAGCCGCTTTTTCTCCATTTCGGCCTCTACCGCGCGCCGCTGCGCCCGCTCGAGCGCCCAGCGCAGGTCGATCTCCTCGCCCTCGACGCCCTGAGGCCGTTTGAGTGCCACAGTTTCGCCGTAGCGCAGATCACAAACGGGAAGGGGATTTTCAGAGTGCGCCTCGGCGCCGCTCGGCCAGCGGGCGGTAAAGCCCTGCACCTTTGCGCAGCGCATCGGATTCGTGGGATCAATGCTCTGCTCGAGCACATCCTTGTCAAAGTTCACTTCAACGGGTGCATAGCCGTATTTGACCGTGCCGGCACGGTTGGTGATCATGGCGCCTTCCGGATCGGAGGTCACGGTCACCGTCGTGGTGCAGCCGGTGAGAAAAAGGGCGCAGGCGAGGGCGGCAAGCCCTCTGGTGTTAGTCACGCTGAACATGGTCTCTCACCTCTGAGAAATCGTCTGAGCCTCTCGCAGGATGCGGAGGCTTCACCGGAAAGTCTACTCTATTTCCGTGAGCGGTGTCACACAGGCGCTTCCGGTCTCGGCGGCCGGGTTGATCGGAATGACGCGCTGGTTGGCGCTGCCGCAGTAGCGTCCTTTTTCGGTGAGAAGCTGTTTCTGCACGAAAGGTCCGTCCACGAGCACGTCAACGGCCTGAACAAGTTCACTCGTTTTCACCTTCTCATAGACGCGCCCCGTCCAGAGCCAGATGTCTTTACTGCCGCCGAACCGTTCTCTCACAGCGCGCACAAGCTCAAGGAGCACCGGTTCGTTTTCGGGTTCAAGCGGGTCGCCCCCGAGCAGTGAGAGTCCCTTGACGTAGGGCTCGGCGAGTGCCGTGAGAATCCTCTCGCGGGTTTCATCCGTGTAGGGAAGGCCGGCCCGGAAGTTCCAGCTCTCCTCGTTAAAGCAGCCGCGGCAGTGCACGCGGCAGCCCGAGCAGAAAAGCGACACCCGCACGCCCGGACCGTTGGCGGTGTCGCACGTGTTGAGACCAATGTAGTTCATGAGAGTGTTGTGTCCGATGGTTATCAGAAAGAGCGGGGGTAACAACAGCTGCTGTCACCCCCGGCTGACCGTGACGGGAGGCCAGAGTCTCCCTTACATGCTCACGCGGTTTTTGATTTCGGCCATCTTGCCGTCATTCATACGCGAGGAGCCGTTGACATTGGAGTACCCGAGGTAGCCGCACACGCGGCTGATCACCGAGAGATTCTTGCTGCCGCAGTGCGGGCACGTAAAGAGCACGTTCGTGGAGTGCTCGCCGCAGTCCCCGCAGTAGGCGCTGTCAAAGTTGACCCCCTGATAGAACCCCTTGTTCATGCCGCGCTGAATGATCGCTTTGACGGCTTCGAAGTTCTCCGGATTGTCAAGGCGCACATACTGGATGTGACCGCCCTCGCACAGGTGGAAGTCCGTGAACTCGCGGTCCTGCTTTTCAAAGGGCGTGATCGCCTCGGTGACATTCACATGGAACGAATTCGTGAAGTACTCTTCGCTGTAGTGCTCGGTGCTGGCAAACACGTTTTCGATGTTGCGGCTCTTGCAGAAGCGGTCATACTGTTTGGCCTGCGTGGCGCAGAGCGACTCGGCAGGCGTGCCGTAGATGGCGTACAGGTAGCCGTCCTCCTTCTTGAAGCGGGCGAGCACCTCCTGGAGGTGACGCAGAAGTTCGGCGGAGAATTCGCCCCCTTCTTCAACAAGGCGCTTACCCGACCAGAGGAAGGTTGCCTCATCAAGGGCGGTAATGCCAAAGGAGGCCGTCATGTAGCGCACCAGATCGCCCACGCTGTCATCGGGGTGGAGCGTTCCTTCATAAAAGCCCCCCTGCGTGAAGGCGAGCGGATTGCTTGAGGCCTTCTGATCGCGGATGATCTCGTAGCGCTTCTGGAAGAACTGACGGATCACTTCGAGGCGCTCGTCAAGGAGCTGCCAGAAGGTCGTCTTCCAGGAGTTTGGGAATTCAAGCTGTGCAAGGCGCAGGATGATCGGAATATTGAGACTCACGGCACCGATGTTGCAGCGGCCTACCGTGATTGCCTCCCCGGCCTCGTTCTGCCAGAACGAGAGGAATGCGCGGCAGCCCATCGGGGACGTGATGGCCCCGTACTGCTGGAAGATGCGCGAGACGCTGCCCGAATTTGAGGACAGACTCAGGTAGTCCGGGTACATGCACTCGGTGGAGGTGCGGATTGCCTCGTCAAGAAGCTCGGCGCTGAAGCGGTCCTTTTCGATCTGCTTTTCGTCATACAGATACACGAGCTTCGGGAACACCACCGGCTTGTGATCCTTGCCGTGGCCGTTACGGCGCACAGAGAGCATCACGCGGGAGATGCGCGAGAGCCAGAACTTTTCCATGTCCGAGAGCTTTTCGGGGTACCACTGACCGAAGGTGATCGTCGTGAAGGCGAAGTCGCCGCGCGAGCAGGGGACGGTGTTGAGCTTGAGCTCGAGCGACTGGAAGCCCTGTTCGAGTTCGCGGATCACGTCCTTGTCAGCCCATTCGCGGGCCTTCTCTTCACTGAGCCCCATTTCCGTGTATTTGCTCATCGCCGCCTTGTGGGACTTGAGCACATAGGGCAGCAGCACCTTGTCGAGCTCGGGCAGCGTAAAGCCGCCGAACTGCTGGGCGGTGGCCACAAGCGTGATGTCGCCGATCACCTGCAGGGCTGAGAGCACCGTCTTGGGTTCGGAGTACTGCACGTTACTCATCTCAAAGCCGCCCTTGAGCACGTTGCCGATGTCAAAGAGGCAGCAGTTGATGCAGCCGAGAATCATGTCACGCAGGTCGTGAATATAAATGTCGCCGCGCTCGATGAGATCCTTCTCCTTGCGCGAGAGATAGAACTGCTTGTAGAGACTCTTGGTGAGGTAGCCCTTGATGAGCGAGCCTTTCGTGGACACGAGCGAGCTGTCGTAGTTGGCGTTTTCACGGTCACCGAGGCGCAGCACGCCGTCGGCGTCCTGACGGAGCTGCTCAAAGGTTTTGGCGTAGGTCGTCTTGTAGTAGCGGTATTCGGCATAGGCCTCGGCGACCTCCTTGTAGGAGAGGTAGCGGAGCACCTGGATGACGAGTTCGTGCAGCTCAAGCACGCTCACATTGGGGCGCTTGCCGAGACGGCGGCTCACTTCGCCGGCGATCTGGTCAAGACCGTCCTCGTCGATGGTCACATCGCAGCGGAAGGCGGCTTTTTTCACCGCATCTTTAATCTTGAATGCCTGGAACGGTTCGGTGGATTTATCTTTTTTAATGACGAGTATCATCTGCCTGTCCTGTGGTTGTGAGGGGGTTCCGCGGCGCACGAAAGGATAGGGGATGCGCGAAGCGGAGACCGGCATCTAAAACTTTTAAAATTCATTCAACGCCAAAAAGTCTAGCGCCGATATTTCCCGCCGGACAATAGGGAAATCCTTGTGCCCATACTCCATTTGGGGGATGGTGCGGGGCATCGGGGAGGGTGTGCAAACACTCACTCCGCCCGCAGCGCGTTATTAAATTCTGATCATGTGATCCGCGCACAGAAAGTCTTTGAAATTTTTGAATTCTCAGGGGCTTTTATGGCGTTTCCCGACCCCTGAATGCATTAGTTTCTGATGAGAAAACCGCCGCCGTAAAAAGGTTATATTCTGACGATCTGAGGGGGTGACGGAGGCGGTTTTATTTTTCTATTGCACATTCCCTTTTTATAATTTTCGTCAATGACGGGCAAAATTGATCACCATATCTATGGATTGTAAGGGGTGAAAAACACAAATTCTAGTGTTAAGCTTTCCGATGCGTGTGATGCCCGAAAGTCCCAAAAGGTGCAAAACCGGCTTTTTGAGACTGTTCAGCGCCCGCGCATTTCTTTATAATTCAAGGACTTCTTTTAAGAAATAATGAGTCTTCATGCATGTTTGTGGTAACAGCTGAGAAGATACTGCTTTCTTAAATG